>FWPU01001388.1_pt1 | contig 72642 bp, 55 predicted proteins | sample 2228361 | NCBI WGS metagenome assembly FWPU01 (sample SAMEA103939777, study PRJEB20133) | metagenome | reverse complement strand
TTATTTAATTAGAGAAGTATTGATTGCATTGACCAAAATCAAGGATCCCCGAAGCATGGATTTGCTTCAAAAAGCGAAAGACCATCCATACGTGTTGGTACAACGTTTAGCACATCACTTAATTGACTCGGTTCGCCCTAGAGATTCCGACCATTTATAGAAGGTTTATTCACCATGCCGAATTCGACATACTTTGCCCTGCTCGAAGCATGCACACAGCCTGGTTGCCCTGTATGTAGAGTAATTCAAGAGGTTGTTGAACGTTATTTAAGGCATCTATTTTACGAAGATGTAAATGATTGGGGAATACGTCAAACCCTACGTAAGAGCAGGGGTTTTTGTCCTACTCATACTTGGATGTTATTAGAGATAGGTATTGCAGACCCGTTTGGGACAGCCATCCTCTATCAGGATGTCTTAGAAAACGTACTCAAGCAACTTCCCTCAGACGACTTCTCCGTCCAACGCCCGAAATTGCTATCCAGGGTGTTCCGTCATTTGTCTCGAGATTTCGTTGAGCACATTAACTTTGCGGTAAAGGTTCTGAGCCCACAGGCGCCGTGCCCCGCTTGTCACCAACAGAGGATTTCTACCCAGAATGCTTTGACAACCTTACGCAACGCGCTCAGCGAGGAGACCATGATGAAGGCTTTGATGGCTTCAGATGGATTGTGCTTTCCTCATTTACGTCAGATGTTCAACCTCGTCCGCGATGAGCAAGATTATCAAGTTTTGTTACGATTTGTCCAAGAGAAAGTGGGAAGCCTTCAGAACGAACTGGCTGAATTAATCCGCAAACACGATTACCGTTTCTCAAAAGAAGGCTATGGAAGTGAAGGGGACGCTTGGCGCAGAGCCATGAGGATGCTTTCGGGGGAGAAAAACATCGGTAGAAGCGAGTGAACTCACTCAGAATTTCGAGGTTAACCTGAGGTTAATTGGCTCAATCTTTGCTGTAGTTGTTGGTTCAATTGTCGCAGTCCTTCCACTTGTGTGTGGCAGACGTTAAGTTTCATTTCTAGCAGTTTGACCGCCTGCATGAAGTGGAAAGCACGGTATTTCATGACGGCATATCTACCTTCAAGTTGCAAGCGTTCGTATTGCAGCCGTTCCATGGCTGCTTTTATATCGGCATCCTTATCTGCGAGTTGTTCTATAAAGCGTTTGCCTTGTAAGGCTGCTAGACCGGCGGCGAGAGTGTAGCGTAGACCATCTTCATCTGTCCAGCCATTTGAACGGAATTCTTGTTGCAAAGAGTGCCACATATCCGAAAGGATATCCATCTCCAGGTGCTCATAGGTTACGTTTTGGAAAAAAGTATTTTCAAAGGATTCGTCCATAATCAAAAAGCCTTGATTCGCTATGTTTGTTCAGATAACATATCTTTCACCTTCACCTAAGCAAGTAACCTAGTACACTAAGATGTTAATTAGATGAAAAAGCCTCTACTGTTTAGAAGACTACAGTAGAGGCTATCAGTCCGATAAGACGGTTTTGGTGAGCCTCATCACCATGTGTGTTTTGTTTAGAATTATATCCAATTATAGAAGATATTATAAGGGTAGCCAAAGAGTTCAATTGAAATACATCTTTTCTATCGGTCAAGTTGTGGTAGACTTGTTAAGAGAGAAGTACGTGGAGTTGTTATTTTCATGCGTAAGATTATTAGGAAGCAGGTATCTCATCGCTTGTGCGAATCCCGTGGGGAGGTCGCTCATCATCGCACCGCCCCACTTTCTTTGCCTTGGGATCTCAAATCTGCTGACAATAGGGAACACAAGGGGTAGGTAATTGATGACGACGAAGTATATATTCTTTACCGGTGGCGTGGTCAGTTCAGTGGGAAAGGGCGTGACGGCGGCAGCCATTGGTCGAATATTGAAAGAACGTGGTTTTGAAGTTGCTGTTCAAAAACTTGACCCTTATCTCAATGTTGACCCAGGCACGATGAGCCCATACCAACATGGAGAAGTCTTCGTATTGGATGATGGCGCGGAGACCGACCTTGACCTAGGGCATTACGAACGTTTCATAGACATCAGCCTGAATCGGGTCTGCAATGTCACCACTGGACAAGTATATGCCGAAGTGATCGCCAAAGAACGCCGGGGAGATTACCTTGGAGGAACCATTCAAGTGATCCCCCACATCACCAATGAGATCAAGCGAAGGATCGGTTTGGTATCGAAGACCACTGGAGCAGAGATCGTCCTCGTTGAAGTTGGAGGTACGGTCGGTGACATCGAATCCTTACCTTTTTTAGAAGCATTGCGCCAGATGCGCAGTGATGTTGGTAGGCAAAACAGTGCTTATGTGCATGTCACTTGGTTGCCACTCATCGGTGCAACCAATGAACTCAAGACCAAGCCAACCCAACATTCCGTGAGAGAATTACGCTCGATCGGTATTTCTCCGGATATGATTGTGGCTCGTTCAGATTATCCCGTTGCCGAGGACCTGAGGGATAAGATCGCCCTTTTCTGCGATGTCGAGCGTAGAGCGGTCATTCCCCTCGTGACAACATCAAATCTGTATGAAGTCCCATTGATCTTGGAGCGATTGGGGGTGGGAGAGTACCTCATTGATCGTTTAGCGCTGCATCCACGTCGCCAACCGGACTGGCGCGCTTGGGAATGGTTGGTAAATGAAGTGAAGCGCCCTAAGCCAGGGGTTAAAGTAGCCTTGGTGGGAAAATATGTGGAACTGCACGATGCTTACATGAGCGTTCGCGAGGCACTCAGTCACGCTGCCTTATCACTGGGCATTGAGGTTGACATTCTCTGGGTGCATTCTGCAGAATTGGAGAAAGGACGAGGTTGGGACCTAGTGCGTAGTGCCGATGGCATCATCGTGCCAGGTGGCTTTGGTAGCCGCGGCGTTGAGGGTAAGATACAGGTTGCCCGCTATGCTCGGATGGAGAAGGTGCCTTACCTTGGTCTATGTTTAGGGATGCAATTAATGGTGGTGGAATTTGCACGCTATGTATTGAAGTGCGAGGAGGTCAATTCGACGGAATTTGACCGTTCAACGCCTCATCCGGTAATCGACTTGATGCCAGACCAACGCGATATTGTAGATATGGGTGGCACCATGCGGCTCGGTTTATATCCTTGTGTCTTGCAACCGGGAACCTTAGCGGCGCGCGCCTATCAAAAAGACCAAGTCTTCGAACGCCATCGTCATCGTTTTGAGTTCAACAACGCCTACCGTGAGGTCTTAGAGAGCGGTGGCATGCGCTATTCAGGACTCTCTCCCGATGGGCGCTTGGTTGAAATCGCCGAATTGGCGGATCACCCGTTCATGTTGGGCACCCAATTCCACCCTGAGTTTCTTTCTCGACCGAACCGTCCTCACCCCTTGTTTGTCGCCTTTCTCAATGCGGTATGTCAACATGCAGGCTTGACGAACCACGTTCAAATCAAGAAATCAGTGGATGCTGTTGTGAGCGATTTCAACCAGACAGTGGTTGATTCATCTTAGAATATCATAAAGAGGTGTTAAGCATGGATGAGATCGTTATAGACGAAATCTTTGCCCGTCAAATCCTTGATTCGCGGGGTAACCCCACCATCGAAGTAGAGGTAACCTTACTAGATGGCAGTTGGGGGCGTGCTGCGGTACCTTCCGGAGCCTCTACGGGGGTTCACGAAGCGTTGGAATTGCGCGATGGCGACCCGCGTTATTACAGCGGTAAAGGGGTACAAAAAGCCATAGAGAATGTCAATCAGGTCATTGCTGAAGCCTTGTTAGGCATGGATGCCCTCGACCAAAGGTCGATAGACATGACCTTGATTGAATTGGATGGAACGCCAAATAAATCGAAGCTAGGAGCCAATGCTATCTTGGGTACAAGCCTTGCGGTGGCTAAAGCTGCTGCGGCTGCCTTAGGGCTTCCCCTATATCGCTACATCGGTGGCGTTTATGCACATGTGTTGCCCGTGCCGATGATGAATATCCTCAATGGAGGTGTTCACTCTGGCTGGCAATCCACCGATGCTCAAGAATTCCTGATCATGCCTTTAGGAGCGGAGAGTTTTTCGGAAGCGCTGCGGTGGGGCTCGGAGATTTATCAATCTCTCAAAAAGGTGCTCAAGGAGCATGGTTATACTACCCTCATCGGTGATGAGGGTGGGTTTGCCCCTGCCCTCAAAGCCAATGTTGAAGCAGTAGAACTCATCCTCGAAGCCATCGAGAAAGCCGGTTATAAAGCAGGGGAACAGGTCGCCATTGCTCTTGACCCGGCTGCCTCGGAGTTCTACGAACCCGAGAGTGGACTATATCATTTACGCAAAGAGGGGAAGAGATTGACTAACGAGGAGTTGGTGCGCTATTGGCAATCCTGGGTGGATCAGTTTCCCATCGTATCTCTCGAAGATGGCTTAGCCCAAGATGACTGGGAGGGTTGGAAAATCCTCACTCAAGCGCTTGGGGATCGTATTCAAATCGTTGGGGATGATCTGCTGGTGACAAACCCCGAACGCGTTCGCCGTGCGATCCGTGAGAAGGCAGCCAATGCGCTTCTGGTCAAACTCAACCAGATTGGTACGTTGACCGAAACCATCGAAGCCGTTGAATTATGCCACCGAGCCGGCTGGCGAGCGGTCACCTCGCACCGTTCGGGGGAAACCGAGGATACCACGATTGCTGATTTATCGGTCGCGTTGAATATGGGGCAGATCAAGACCGGCGCGCCAGCGCGTTCCGATCGGGTCGCTAAGTATAACCAACTGCTGCGTATTGAGGCAGAGTTGGGTGACCTCGCCCGCTATGCCGGATGGGATGCATTGAAGCGTTAGGGTGTTCTTGCCATACAATTGACCTGTCTCCTGCTGAACGGCAAAGCAGGAGACAGGTGTTCGATTGGGCTTCGTTAGATGAAGTCGTTGATTTGATCGAGACATAGACCATACGCTATTGGTTATCTTCGTTTGAAGTCTCTGCATCAACCGGGATTGGGCGGAGAGCCTCATCCAAGGTGAGGTTTTCTCGGCGCATGCCGGGGGCAGGTGTGCCACAGTAGGGACAGATGTTCCATGGCAGTTCCATCAATTTACCACATTGGTGGCAGGCTTTTTTCAATCGGGTTTGGCAAGATGGGCAGATTTGCCAAGCCTCTTTCAACCTCCGACCACACCCTGGACACATTGGGCTTTCCTCGATGGCTTGCAAGAGGGCTTCTTCTTCTAAAGTGTTTTGGTATTCTTCTTCGAGCGTATGAGGTGGGCGTAGAATCAAGTAGATGAGAATCCCCGGTAAGAAGAGCACTGCAACCATCAGAACCGCCAAAAGGCGAGCCAGTGGATCGCGCGTTCGCGCTCGAATATCTCGATACGTCCAGAAAATCAGACTGAGCCAAAGGGCAGCGAAGAATGCTCCTCCCCAGGCAGTTAGAATGAGGAAAATACTGCTCAGAATGGATGGGTCTATGGTCATCTTAGGCTCCCTCACCTCGATTATAGCACGGATGAATGATTCAATCCTTTGATTGCTTGCTCAGATGTTGAAATGGAGGGATGTTCGGGTACAACCTGATGAGTCGAGTAAGCATTTACGTGGAGGAATGATGGTTGAGATGCAAACCACTTATCGCATTACGGATATGGCACTCTCGGAACGTCCTCGTGAACGATTGGCACAACATGGTGCACAGGTGCTGACCAATGCGGAGTTGTTGGCGATTCTGTTGCGCGTGGGTGTTCCAGGCGAGAATGCCATCCAGATTGGACATCGTCTGCTTCAGTATTTTGGCAGTATCTCTGGGTTGCATCGAGCGCCTTATGAAGAGGTTTGCGCTCAGCGTGGTGTTGGACCCGCCAAAGCTGCGCAAATCAAGGCTGCTATCGAATTGGGCATCCGCATGACCTTGGAATCGCCGGAAGAACGCCCAACGATCCATAGTCCCGCAGATGCAGCGGCTTTGGTGAAGCACGAAATGAGCGCGCTCGAACAGGAAGAACTGCGTGTCATTCTGCTTGATACGCGTAACGGTGTATTGGGCTTGGTGGAGGTCTATCGTGGTTCGCTGAACTCCTCACAGGTTAGAGTAGGTGAATTGTTCAAGTCGGCTATCCGTCGTAATGCTGCGGCGGTACTTATTGTCCACAATCACCCCAGCGGAGACCCCAGCCCCAGTCCAGAGGACATCCAAATCACGCGTACCATTGTCGAGGCTGGAAGATTGCTTGATATTCGCGTTTTGGACCACTTGATCATTGCTGGTGGGCAATATGTCTCTCTCAAGGAGCGGGGAGTTGCTTTTGATTAAACCAACGCGGGTGAAGTCGCAACGCTTCCATTTTATATTTATTGATTTGTGATTTCCCTGTGGTCTTGATTTCTCGCCCTCAAAATCGCTTAGAATGAAGATTTCACATAGAAACTACGAAATTCTCCGCTTGCCTCTTCCCATTCTACTGTTACTTGAGTAACCACTGCGGATCGAGGTCCCTGGTGCAAAGCGGCTAATAGTTGGTCTAATTGGGAACGTTCTCCCTCGGCAACTACTTCTACGCTTCCATCCCATCGGTTACGAACCCATCCAGTGAGTTTTAATTCACTGGCTTTTCTGAGTACGAAGGCGCGAAATCCCACTCCTTGAACACGTCCCTCAATAATGGCATGAAGCCTGGTGTTTTGGCGTTGACTCATGGATTAACCTCCCATGGGTTTGGTTTTTCTTTGACCTAGAGAGAGTAGACTGAGGATCAGGGGTGCCGTGATTACGATAAGCAGCAAAGTTATCCAAGGAATGAGCGATTCGATTTCTGTACCACGCTTCTGTCGGATAAAAACCTCCTGCTTCCAACGTGTCTCCATTTGGGCTAACGAAGCACCTAAGGCGCGTTCGATGCCCTGGTCACAATCCGAAACAACGGTGTATTCATGGATAAGTTTCTCAAGTCCAGATGTTCCGTGGTGAGTATGAAGATAGCGTACGAACGAGGCGGCTTCGGCATAGGCTAACAGCGCTTCGGCTGTCTCATTTGGGAAAGAAACGCATAAAGAGGACATGGGCAATAAGGTGTCATTCCGATATGCATCTTCCAGGATGATTTGATAATCTGGATTGGGGTAGAGTTCTGTCACCGACGCTAGACCCTCGGTAAGCCACATGGGGAGGTTGGCATACTCTTTGCCAGTCCTTTGGTACAACATGAGATGCATCAGTTCATGGGGGATTTGGCGTTCCATCTCGAGGCGTTGCTCTGGTCCGTTGGGTAGGGAAACCAGGATAACCCCTGATTCAGGGTAAGCATGACCGGCAACCCATTTTTGGGTTGTCAAACGCAATACGGATTGCAGAGTTTGAGTATTATCGTAGACGTAAATGTCCACCTCACCAGGTAAATCCAGGGGCAAGAACTCCTGCGCACGTGCTTTACCATTCTGCGCTACGGTTAAAACCTCCTGGGCAAAGATCACGTCGCCTTTGTACCAATGTACGTGGAAGAGGTCATCTTCTAGGGTCTGCCAGTTGAATCGATTATCTTTATAGAAAAACTGATATTTCGGCGTCAAAAGATGTTGTCCATTGTGTGAAGTGACAGCAAACCAATACAATATCATTGTGAAAGGTTGTAGAGGGTTGTGACCGATGTCATAGGTAAAGTCTGCATTGCCTTTTGAATTTACCTCAACGGGTCCAACAGCAATCTCCGATTGTTCTTCCTGTTGGAGAAAGAGAACCGCCGCGGCGAGGGGTACTTCGGATTCGAAGGTGACACTCATGTGGAGTTGAACGTTAAAGGTGTACTCGATGCGAACATCTCTCACCTGAACGATTGGAGCCTCTTCCGCTTTTACCCATTGGGTGAGCAGAGAACCGCACAAGAATGCGAGCAATAGCCTCTTGATCAGAACGAATGCACGGCTGCCCACCTCACGCTCCTAGATACGCGAGCAAAGGTGTTATCGTCAATGGGCTGAGGAGAGTGCTCAGAAAAACGGTTGTATTTACGAGGGATGGTTCGATATGATATTCCGTCGCGAGTGCGGTTACCATGACCGCCGTTGGCATAGCCGATTCGATCACGGCTGCTTGCCTGGCTGCTGCCTGAAGCCCAAAGATGGGGCTGAGCAGAAGTCCTAGCGCGGGGCTGACTACTAAACGGAGAAAAACGCTGAGTGTTAAGGCTTGGATTTCCCCGTTGATTTGCTTCATATGTGCCATTTGAATCCCCATTAAAACCAATAAGGCTGGGACAGCAGCATTGCCCATCAACGAGACGGCTCGTTCTATGGACAAGGGTAATTGCCAATTGAGCCGATTGAAGAGTATCGCGAGGAGTACAGCATAGATTGCAGGCAATTTAAACATGCCTAAGATAGCGTTTTTTAAATCCGTGGAGCCAAGGGAGGCAACGACGATTCCCAGGGTTTGTGTGAGAATTGAATTGGTGATGAAGAAGAGGCTGGCAAAGGTCAATGCTGTCTTTCCGAAGGCAAAGAGAGTGAGTGAGAGTCCATAATTTCCCGCGTTACAGAACATGGTGGTCAACATGAGGGCAATCATTGTCCGTCTATTTAAGCGAAAGATTCGCCCAATAACCCATGTCAGCAATCCGATCAGAAGGACAAGCGTGGCAGCAAATCCAACCATTCCTGAAATTTGCTGACCACTCAATTGAGCCGTTGTGAGTAGATTGAAAACCAGGCTAGGTGCAAAGACGTAAAAAACTAATTGGGATACAGAACGCGGATCAACTTTTTGGTATCTTCCAACGAAGTAACCGACACTGGCTGCGATAAAGATGGGAAGGATATTGTTGCCGAAAAGAAGCAGGTATGTACCCAATTCTATAAATCCTCATCTTCGTCTTCGGTGTTGAAATAATCGTCATCATCCTCCCAGATAGAGAAATGGTTTTTGGGTTCTAATTCCTCTTGATCGAACTCGAAGAGTGAAAAAGGCTGAAGGTCATCGGTGAAGGAAAGGTTGTCCAGGGCATTTTCCAAGAACTCGATCTCTTCATCGTCTTGGGCTTCATCTAAAAGGTGTTCGAGGGCTTCTCGCACGCCTTCGCCACCAATTTGAGAGAGGGACCAGATAGCCGCCTCACGCACATCATCATCACTATCATCGAGGAGATCGATTAGCAAAGGTACTGCCTCTCGAATTTCTAACTCACCCGCAGCCCTAGCAGCCTCTTCACGTAAAGAGGGGACTTTATTTTCCAAGGTCTTTAGGACGATGTCTTTCCAACGCTCGTCATAGGAACGTCCCATGGCAAAGAGGGCAGATGCCATCCATTCTCGTGAACCCGACCGGAATGCTGTCTCGATCAGGCGGGGGACTTCCTCTCGGCTCGAGTAACCTAATGACTCGAGTGCCCGTCGTTGTACTTCCGAAGCCTCATCGGAATACATTACTTTCAATAGGCAATCCTCAATTTTGCGCAGAGTCTGAGCAGGTATTTCCTCGACTTCACCCAGATAGACAAATTGACCTAATGCCATGGCAGCAGCAGCCCTGACATTCATGTCGCTGTCTTTTTGTAACAACTCAATGAAGGTAGGGATCAAGTCTGGGGTTTCATAATCATAGAGTAAGTTGATTGCCAAGTATCGAACTTGTGGGTCTTGGTCGCGAACTGCATACCGCCCAATGGCTTCAAAAGAAAGCAAATCGTTTTTTTGCCCCAACTCCCCCAAATCCTCAAGCAATGCCCTTCTTCGCCAGAGAGGTATTTTGTTCCAAATTCGATCGAGGAGAGTGATTTCCTCGGATTCGAGGTCGGAGAATCGATAGAGATAACGCGGGTGCAAGGGTTTTGCCTCGTCTAGCAATGCATCTAAGAGGTTTTGAAAGGAAAGGTTATGATCGAACATAGAGTCCCTATTCCTTATATTTTATTTAGGTAACTGTACCGGATTCAGAAAGTCTTGTAAATTAACATAGAGCAGTAACATGAGCAACAGTGCAAAACCGATCACGTTGATGACATTTTCATACTTGGTTGGGATGCGGCGGCGTAGGATGATTTCAGGAAGCACAAAGAGGATACGTCCTCCGTCTAATGCTGGAATGGGTAACAAGTTTAGAAGACCGAGCGAAACGGTGATCGTGGCAAAGAACCCCAAAACGTTTATGCTAGAAGGGATCGCAGAAGCGGGTTCACTCTGGCGTACCTCTTGAAATATGTCGAACATTCCCTTAAGTCCGACCAGTCTACCTTCTTCAGGGGCGATTTGCCCCTGTGCGAAGCGAACGGGGAGGTATAGCAATTCAATTGTTTGCTGATATAGAGCCATGGCACCGATGGGAAGAGCCTCAATCACTGTGATGGGCTTTGTGGGGTTGCCCATGACAATGCCGATAGCGCCCTCCCCTTTAGGAGGATTACGGCGGGGCACTAGAGAGACTTCTTGGATTTGCCCATCACGTTGTATAACCAACCGAGTTGGTTGCTCGAGGCTGGCGGCGATGGCTCTTTGTAGGGCTTGTGTGCTGTCAATGGCTTGGTCATTTACCTGAATGATCAAGTCTCCGGGTTGCAATCCGGCTCGGGCTGCCGGAGAATTCGGTGCCACATTGATGACCTGCACTTGGTTTTGAATGGGCATGCCCAGTTGGCTGAAGATGATTGCATAGAGTAGGATGCCCGTCAGTAGGTTGGATAAGGGACCAGCGGCGAGAAATGCCAAACGTACCCAAGGACTAGAGGCTGCCAAGCCACCTGGAACATCCGGGTCGTTTTCACCCTTTGGGCGTACAAACCCGCCAAAAGGGAGCCAATTTAGGGTGAATTTGGTCCCTCCTGCTTTGAAAAGCGTTGCCAAGCGAGGAGGAAACCCAAGACCGAACTCTTCGATCTCCACTCCAAGCAATCGCCCAACGACGAAGTGCCCTAATTCGTGGATGATAATCAAGGCAGCAAGCGCACCGATAAATTGGAACAACTCAACAAGAAAAAGTGTATTCATGTACCTTTACCTTTAGCATATTCGTTTAATTTGATTATATCTCGTCTGAAACAAACAAACCAGATGGATTGCTCTACATTTGGCACTAAAATTCCTTCGTCTTCGTCTAGGTTTTAGGAAGGAACATCTTCTCCCTCTATCAGACGTGTTGCTCCGCCTGGGTTAGCAGTGATCACCTGTAACACCCCGGGTATCTCTTTTAATCTCATCGTGACCCATTCGCTTACCTCGCCAATACATAATACGTGCACATTTGGACCAGCATCAATGGTATAACAAGCAGGAATGCCGCTCGCGCGCCAAGACTGCACGGCAAGAATGATCTCTAGAGTCTTTGGTTGCCAATAGAGCAGTGGAGGATTTGAGGTCATCATCACCGCGTGCATGAGGTGGCAGTCTAGTTCCACGATCTTAGCAAGCGTTTCGAAATCGCGCTGCAGTATAGCGCGCCGGCAGACTTCCAAACGTCGCGGCGCATCGGATACACGTGCAGATTGCAGCGGGCTGGTGTCCGCAAGCTGATGACCCTCGGTGGAACCAACCGGTTTGTGAATGGGGCTAATAATGGCGATGCAGTCAGTTAGTTCCCAGTGTTCGGCTGGTGCAATGGAGAAGGCAAAGGAAGATTCGTCGTTCTCACCGGCTTGCCATTCCACAAATCCATCGGGAATTGATCGGCAAGCAGAACCAGAACCGAGACGCGCTAAGCGTGAGAGGGAACGTTGATCGAGTTGCATGCCGGCTGCAGCGGTAGCAGCCAGGCTCAATGCTGCGAAGGCGGAAGCGGAGGAAGCTAAACCGACCCCTAAAGGGAAGTTGTTCGTGCTTTCCACCAAGGCAAAGTAATTTATTCCGCTCATTTGACGAACGTGTCCTAGGAATGCGCTCACTCGAGTGAGCGGGGTGCCTTCAATGCATTCCCCATTGATCATCAATTTATCTCTCTCAAATTCTCCGTCGAACGTCACTCGGGTTCGCGTCCATAAACTGTCGAGGTTCATCGAGATCGAACCATTGGCAGGTAGACGTAGGCGAGCATCGCGATTTCCCCAATATTTAATGAACGCAATGTTCGGATGGCTTATGGCTGTTGCAGAATGCATTTCAATTTACGAATCCTTCCCGGATATTTCTAATCCTGTATTCATTGTTGTTTGTGTTTAAAAAAATATGCAATAACCTTTACGATAGGGTGGGCATCCTAGATTATTTTACGATATTAAGCGTCAAGTAATGTATCAGACCAACTATACCGCCCCCAATGACGAGCAAACCGGTATCTACATGAGTATATATGAGTAAAGCCATTCCGCACACGAAGATGAGCAGAGTCCACAAGTCTATAACCGCAGAACGAAAGAAAGAGATGCTCACGAACAAAATCAAGGCAACGACAGCGGCGTTGACCCCGCGCAGGAATGCTTGTGTGGTGGGTGAGCGGCGCAACCGTGGGATTAGGGGCCCCATTAATGCAACGATGATAAATGAGGGTAGGAATATCGCTACTGTAGAAATTATGGCTCCCTGCCAACCTGCAACCAAATAACCAATAAATGTTGCTGAGGAAAGCACCGGACCGGGCGTCATTTGTCCAACGGCAATGGCATCCATCAGTTCTCGTTGAGTGAGCCAGCCGTATCGAGTAACCACATCCTTTTGAATGAAGGCGAACAATACCATACCGCTTCCGAAGATCAATGAACCAACCTTCAAGAAAAATAATCCGAGTTTCCACAATCGCCCGTCTATGTTAGGTAGAAGGTTCGTTCTGAACGTTGAATATAGATGGGTGCATAGGATAAGCGCCAGGGTTCCTGTTCGCTTGAACCATCTTGGGGTCAAATAAAGAAGCATACCAATGCATCCAGCAATTAAAAGGATGATTACCTCATCTAAACCCATCAGTGCAGCAGCAAAGGATGCCAGGGCAATGGCGAGGGTACCCCTATCCTTGATTGCACTTTTCCCAAGGCGATACGTTGCCGTAAGTATGATGGCAACGACTACGGGGTTGATGCCGTAGAATATGGCATTGCTTTGGGGGAGGCTTCCACAGTAGACATATATCCAACTCAGGACCAGACTGATGGCAAAGGCAGGCAGGATGAAGGCGACTCCACTTGCGATCAACCCCAACCAACCAGCGTAAATAAAACCAATGTAGATAGCCATCTCTGTGGCATTCGGTCCGGGGATGAGGTTGGTTGCTGCAAGCAGGTCTAGGAAGTGTTCTCGACTAAGCCACCTTCGCTTGTGAACGGTTTCCTGTTCTATCAGGGCGATGTGTGCTGCTGGTCCTCCAAAAGAGATCGTGCCTAATTTGAGAAACAAAAGGGTCACTTCAAGTAAACGAGTAGATATCTTTGATGTGGGGTTTCCTTGTGAGATCATTGGATTACTTTACCTACGCAAGCATTTCTAACTCGAAGCGCAGGTTGCGTACCCAACACCCGCGCAAACGACATATGGTTAATATCCGTTCTAGGTCCTCAGGATGTTTCAATGCCCCCGAAGTGATGATTACACCATCTATTTTTTTCTCCTCTAGAACGTTCTCAAGGTGATTTATGCTGCCTAATACCTCTACGCCATGGATATGCCGACCAACCTTATAGGCATCATCATCTAAAAAGCCGACCGGGTGATAACCGAGTTGGGGGTTCATCATCATCCACCGTAAAATCAATTCACCCGCATCTCCAGCCCCGCAAATCAATACGCGCTCTTCGCGTGGTTTGACTTGGTGAGCGTGTACTTGATCCAATACCTTAAATGATGACCGTGATGCAGATAGGGTGAGGAAAAGATAGAAGGCAAACAACCCAAAGATGGTTGGTGAGTAAGTTTCCCATGAGTACAACATCATTGAAGGGATGGATATCAGTACGATCGTCCCCAATGCAGCCTTGGCAAAACGTAACAAATCATCCACGCTGAAATATCGCCAGACACTTCGGTAGATACCAAAAACGATGAAGGAAAGATATGCCCCTGCCCAAGCAAGAGGCAACGATTCGAGGCATAATTCCAATCTGGTGATGTCCATTGTTAGACCGTATCGTGTTAGGAATGCCAGATAATATGCCATTGCAATGAGAAAGAAATCCATGACGATTTCTAGGAGGTGTTGGCGGTAGATGAGATTTTGCATAAAGCGAGTGATGGGTTGGTTGGGATGCTCGATTGCAGAGGTTGCTGCGACAACCTTTATTTTGGATAGGTAAGCCGCGAGTAAGGCAAGAGAGAGCACAAGTACAGGTGCTAATACCAGGCTGATGCGATAATTGATTGATTCTAGTATGGCTGCCATCGCACCAGAAGCGAAGGCAACCAGATAGAGTACCAAGACCGCTTGTCGTTCGGATAGACCAAAGGCGACTAGGCGATGAGAGGTGTGATCCATTCCGCCGTGTATCGGTGATTGTCCACGCAATAAGCGCGTGAAGGTCACCATGGCAGTATCGAGGATGGGTAGTAAAAATAGCAAAGTTGGTACGCCCACAACCGCAAGGACGTTTGAGGCTTGTGGTTGGCGAGCGATTGACAGCGTAGCCAGGGTGAAGCCTAGGAATAAACTGCCGCTATCCCCCATGAAGATCGAAGCCGGGGGAAAATTGAACATCAGAAAACCGAGGGTGCTTCCCGCCAGAGCCATTGCGATTCCGAGAAGGCTTTCGTTCCCTGCTCGCCAGAAGAAGTAACTTAGGATGCATGAGGTGATGAAGGAAACTCCTCCTGCCAAGCCATCCATATTATCTAATAAGTTAATCGTATTGGTGATGCCGACCAACCAGATGAAGGTGAGTAAGATGTTAAGACTTCGAGCAAGTATTGGATCGGGGATGCGCGGTGAGAAAAAATTGGTCGTATAGCCTGAAAATACTATGACGGATGCTGCCAAAATCTGACCAAGCAATTTCGTTGAGGGAGCAATCGAGCGAAGATCGTCGTAGAGTCCTAGCAAGAATACTATCCCTGCCCCAACAAACAACCCCCAGTTGATTTGATTGTACTCCCTGTTGATGAATGAGAAGAAAGGCGTAGGGAGAAAAAAAGCCAAGAAGATGGCAATGCCGCCCATTTTCGGGGTTGGTTTTCGATGCCATCGGTCCTGGCGAGGTTGAGCGATGAAGCCAAATCGTTCACTCAACCGACGAGTGGTTGGAACAAGAATAAGGCAGAGCAAAAGAGACACAACGAAAGGGGCAAGCAACATAACTTCAAGGTTGAGATTGCACTTGAACGAGCATGGCTTTGATTCTCTCTTGTTGATCTTGCGGGGCGAGGGCAAGTGCTCTCATCAGGTGATCGAGAGCATTCTCCCGGTCTCCGATTTGGATATAGAGCCTTGCGAGGGTTTCTTCGATAAGCCAACGATCGGGGCTTTCTGGTAGTTTTTGGATGGCTTGTTGAAAGGTAGCGATTGCATTCTCATAATCACCCAAGTGAACATACGCGCTGGCTAAAGCATTGAGATATGCGTTTTGTAAATACACATCACTAGGATTTGCGCAATTTAATGCCTGCTGATAAGCCTCGACCGCTTGGTGGAGCAAAGCCTGCTTTTGTTGTTCATCCGTTGTTTGCATGGCAGTTTGTGCATAGTAATCCCCCATGACGGCGTGGATGCGATCGTAGGTCGGGTCAAGTTCTACTGCTTTGAGGAGACGCAAATATGCCTCTCGTGGGTTAGGAACGACATGGATGTAAAACAGTGCCCATTCTAGCCATAGGGTGGAGTTGTTGGGTGAGAGTCTCACGGCGCGCGAGAAGTAATCATTCGCCAGAGCAGCGCGTTTCGACTTTAATTGTTCGTCGCTCGTGTTCTGTGCCCAAGCACTATGCAACCGTGCCAGATTAGCAGTATGGTCAGCATTCAAAGGGTTGAGTCTCTGCGCCTGCTCTAGGAGTCTTACCGCTTGATCGAAAAGGATATCCCGCCTGGTTTCATCTTGAAGGGAGGCGCCATAATCTGCATAAGCCTTTCCCAAGAATAGGTAGTAATAGTCTTCCTTGGGTGCCAGGGTGAGCGCATGTTGATAAACAGCAATAGCCGGTTGCCAGGCTCCTCGCTTGGCATAAGCCTCGCCGCGTTTGTAGGCAATATCTGCCTGTATTACCCGTAAATTGGTGAACCAGATGAGATAGATGGCAACTCCAAGGGCGATTGGCGCAATCCATATACCCCATTGGAAAGGTTTCCATTCCCTGTGAAGTGTAGGCAAAGTAAGTAGGCAAGAAAGGGCGAGTATCAATATGAAGTGATAGAGATAATAGCGTGAAAGCAGATTCTCAAAGCGACTCAATTGCGCAAGGACACCACCGATATCGTTTACTTTATAGGTGACGATGTCAACCAGTCCAGCAGCGTGCCAAATCCAATATAACCCTGCCAACAGTAGCGAAGTACCCAGCACGAAAGCAAGCATTCTCCACCATTTTTGAGATGGGTGTTGCCGCGCATCTTCAGACGTCAATACAATACCTGATAGCAACCAGGTGATCAAGATCATGGTGAGAACGCCGTAAGAAATAACCCCGGGCACAGTTGGCAGGTTGATCATGGAAGTCCAAAGCACATGTAGGGCTGAGGTGAGGTTGTTCACATTCGTGAGGAAGTCAAAACCTAAGGAAACCATGATGATGACGTTGATTCCCGCCAATGTCAAAGAAGTGTACACCCATTTGGGTAAAAGGTATTTCTTTTCTTTGTCAGTTTCGCCAGCATCCTTATTCCTTCGATATGAGAGGCTTGCTTTGTATGGTTTGGTTACCTCTGTGTTTATGGGGATGCCTTCGGCTTTTGTCCTACCTATAGGATGAGGTTCTTCAAACATGGGTAGAGTAAATCCAATCACCAGAAGCAACGCCGAGAAGACCCAGAAATAAGTGCGAGTTGCAGCGATGGAAATGCCGAAATTTATCTCAACGAAATGTGCCAAGAGGGCTGCCAAAAGCGAAGCTAACATCAAGCCCCGCAAGATTTCAGCTTCGCTTTGCACGGTATGGTATTTTCCTTTCAGTGCAACCCAAATGGTGTAGAGGAATATTCCAGCAACCATGCCAAAGGGGAGACCAACGCCAAAATAGCCAATTCCCCGCCAAAAGATAAAAGTGAAGGCGCCTAAGCCACTTCCACCTAGGAGGAGACTGAGGAAGAGTTTCATCTGAATGGGTGTCGAGATGATTCCTAACCACTTGAGTCCATAATAGAAGATCGAGCCAACCAATGTTAGGTAAATCAGTAAGCCAAATAAACCTGTAGTGACCAAGGTATCCCATGTTTCGTTGTGAGAACGGTCTGGGGTCCGTCCTCGTTTTTCCACTTGGGTCAATTCTGGAGGGAAGAATGGATTGTAGGCTACAAACATGCTCTCCGGACCATACCCAATGAATGGACGTAGCACATTGAAAGTATCGGTGCGACCATCGGGATATTCGAGAGGCTGATGGGGGAGAACCAATTGAGCGGCTCCTTGCCAAATCAGTGTGCGCACGCGGCTGGTCTTACTTTCCTCGTCCACCAAGTGCCCCAATCGTCCGATCCCTGGCAATGTGCGTAAACTCTCTAATGGACCGCCGGGGATATTGAAGAGAAGGAGAAATACGCCCAGAGCAAACGCTGTTGCAATTACGGCAATGGTTAGCCAACGCCGATGCCAGAGCAATGAAAGTGCCAAAAAGAGGAAAACCGCACCTGCCAACCACCCCAATAGCGGACCACGGCTTCCAGTAAAGAGCAGGGCAATCACTTGAAGTAGAACGATGAAGACATACACTGTGGCGCGTGCGAAGTTAGCCATTAAATTGCCGCGATCATTGAGGATAGACAGAAATGCTTCAATGATACGCCCCATGGTGAGTGGAAACACCATGATATAGTAGGCAGCCACAAAGATTGAGTTGCCCATGTTGGCGGTGATGCGTACAGAGACATCCCCACCCCACGGCACAGGATCAATGCGATAACGTTGTAGCACTCCATACAGGCTGACTGGCAGGCTGGTTAGGATGATGGTTGTAATCAATCGTTCGACTTGGTCACGATGGCGCATGTTGACTGCCATTGCCGCAAATACGAGGATATACGAGAGGGTCGTGTAAGTTCCTTGCAAGCGCTGATAGGATCCCCAAAGGCTTACCCTCGGTGTGACGGAGAAAACCGTCGCTAATCCATAGAGGATGAGCAAGGCTAGCACGGGGATGAGCAAAGGAGTTCGTTTTAACGTCTCCCACCTTGTCATGCCTTTCAGTAACCCTTCCCAGCTCTTTTTACCTTCATCTACGATTTTCACAACCCAGGCTGCGAGAATCAATAGGGCAAGTGAACGTAATAGAGCAATTTTATCTGGCTCAAAGATGCGGCTGGAATAAACATTGAAGAAGAGGGGAACGACGATGACGACTGTCAGCCAGGCAGCCTCCATCATTCCTTCGCAAAATTTGCTCAATCTAGTCGGCATCTGATGACTACTCTCGTTTTTGTCATCGCTAGGTGTTATCTTACCACCATTTTCCCAGGAGTGTATCTTGCTGGAAGGTCTCATACCGACCTAGATGTAAAAGATTTGATATTAGTGAAGTCCATCTTCGTGCTGATGGTCATCTGCCCATTCGTTTGAGATTCGGTTATGATTGAAATGTCCTCCTATGAACGAAACTGCCCTCTCGAAAAGCACCTTGGGTTCTGCATACCACATCGCGGTTTCTGCTGCCACAACCCTGCTCGGCTTGCTTCGTACTGTGTTGCTGATGCGTTTCCTCGACCCTCAAGCCTTTGGCATTATCTCCTTGGCATTGTTTTTCTCTACCTTTGTCACTCCTTTTGCTGAATTTGGTTTGGACAGTGCCCTGATTCAATGCAAGGAGCCAAGCCGCAGGACCTACTCCACCCACTTCATTTTGCGCATGGTTCTAGGGAGTGTTGTTTTGTTACTGGCTTGGCTTTTGAGTCCCGTGCTGCGTCGAATATATGGTCAACAGGCTATCGTGGTGGATGTCTTTCTAATCTTGTTAGGCATCAATCTCTTCAATGCCACTTATGCCACGCCGGCTGTTTTGCTGCGCAAGGAGTTACGCTTTGGCTCACTTGCCTTGCTCAATCTGGGTGCTAGCCTGGCGATGACCATCACTGCTCCGCTGTTGGCTTACCTGGGAGCGGGGCTGTGGAGCCTGGTTGTCGAACAGGCAGTTGGTCCGCTGGTGCGTTGGTTGGGGTTATGGGGAATTCTACGCCCTTGGCGATTTACCTTGGGATTTGAGAGAAAGTGGGCAACCTTGTCTCTGCGCTTTGGAGGACAAGTCGTGTTCTCCAACATGCTCGGAATTCTATTAGACCGTTTTGATGACTTTTGGACGGGCACAACCCTTGGCACAATTGCATTAGGTTTTTATTCACGCGCCTATGAGGTTGCCCAATACCCGGAACGCGTGTTAGCCACACCGATCGTCGTTGTTTTCTTCTCCACGTACGCTGCACTTCAAGAGAAGAAAGAGGAACTTTCAAAAGCCTTTTTCCGCTCGTGCAGTTTCTTGGTTCGTATAGGCTTCTTGCTGGCACTGCTGTTGGCGATTATTGCTCCCGATTTGACTCTGCTACTGTTCGGCGAGGCTTGGTTGCCCATTGTGCCGCTCTTTCGATGGATGTTGATTTATGCCTTGCTCGATCCGCTCTACGCCAATTTGAGTTACCTCTTGGTTGGAGTGGGCAGACCGGATTTGTTGATGCGCTCCCGTATGTTGCAGGTTGGGCTGTTCGTGGTCGCAGTGATCGGTCTGGCGAAGGTTTGGGGTACGAACGGCGTGGCGATCGCCGCCGACCTGATGATGTTGAGCGGAACGCTGCTGCTCTTTAGGCAGAGCCAACGCTTTGTGCGTTTTTCTTGGCGTGAGTTAATTCTGGCGCCATTCGTCGCAACAACTGGCGGTGGCGTGGCAGGTCTGCTAATGCTACGATTTGCTCATTGGGATTCTCTTTGGTTGAGTTTGCTCATCAAGTGTGCTGTGGTTGTGGGCGGGTATGGGTTGATCCTCTTCTTATCCGAAGGACGCGTGCTGATCGAACAAGCGAAAGAGATGTGGAAAGGACTGGTCGAAGTAGAGTGATTACCTATAGAAGTTCACCCGGTTTGATAATCGGTTTTTTGCCGTTATACGATGTCAACGGTCCAAGCAGCCGTTATCGTGTCTTCCAATTCATAAAACCATTGGAGCAACTGGGGTATCGTTGTTGTCTCATCCCTGCTCCCCAGGGCAATCCTTGGAAACGTTTGGCTTACATCCCACACCTCTTTTGGTTGGCTATCCAGTGTGATGTCTTGTTCATCCAAAAGCGGACCCTACCTTTGTGGTTATTGAAGCCTTTGAAAGCCATCAATTCACATATTCTCTACGACTTCGATGATGCGATCTTCCTGCAGCCGCGACAAAAGGCTCGTTTAGAAAGGATGCTCCGCATGTCAATGGTAGTGATCGCGGGCAATGAGTATTTGGCTACTTATGCCCGTCAATATAATCCAAGGGTTGTGGTTGTTCCCACTGTGGTAGATACCGACCGTTATAGACCTCCCGATGGAGAAAGGCATTCCGGAGACAGTCGCGTGATCTTAGGGTGGATCGGTAGCGACCCAACTTGTGGTAATCTGGAGCTCCTGTTGCCGGTTCTTGGATGGTTGGCAAAGAAATATGGAGAATGTATTGTAATGAAAATTGTTGCCGGGCGGAATTGGCTAGTGGATTGCCCGATCCCGTTGGAGTTCACCCCTTGGAGATTGGAGACTAGCCTTATGGAGTTACAACGGTTTGACATAGGGTTAGCACCCTTAGCAGATAACGAATGGAACCGAGGCAAATGCGGGTTAAAATTAATTCAGTATATGGCGGTTGGCATTCCGGCAGTGGCTTCACCTGTTGGTGTACATGTACAGATTCTCGAACATGGTCGGAGTGGTTTCCTCGCTGGTTCCATCCAAGAATGGCAGAACTCATTAGCGACCCTGATTGAGGACAACCTGCTGCGTTTGCAGATGGGAGAGGAAGCCCGTCGTCGTGTGGAAGCGCATTACTCGATGAAGAGCGTCCTACCCATTATGGAAAACATATTCCATCAAGCCTTTACCTGAAACAATGAACGTGCTGATCGTTTCGATCGAATTTCCGCCGGGTCCAGGGGGAGTGGGCACACTCACCCATCATCTTGCTAGGCATTTCAACCAGATTGGCTGGCAGGTGAGGGTAGCAACACCCCAACATCACGCTACCAAAGCAGAGATCAAATCCTTCAACCAGAGCCGACCATTTCGTGTGGTCCGTTTCACCTACAGGGGTCCTATGCTTCTAGAAGGTTTGAACCGCCTAATGAAGGTCATAGCACAGGTGCAACATAATCGCCCTGATGTGCTTCTGGCGTTGGGATGGCAATCGGTTTGGCTGGGCGCATTAGTCCATTTGATCTGCGGGATACCATTGGTAGCGTTCGGAATAGGCTCAGAGTTCGTTTCAAAGGACAATTTCGTTCTACCCTTGACGCGATGGGCATTTGCCCACGCCGGTCTGGTGATCTTCGTCAGCCGCTTTACATATATGTTGGCTCTCGAAAAGGGATTCAAGATTGCCCAGGCGAGAATTATCCCGCCGGGCGCGGATGACGCATTGTTCCGACCTGGCTTGCCCACAAAGGCACTGAGAGAGCAACTTGGATTGAACGGTGATCGCATCCTCCTAACGGTGGGTCAAGTCTCTGAACGCAAAGCCCAGGATGTGGTGATACGAGCGTTGCCTCGTATCTTACAAGAATGCCCCAATACCATGTATTTGCTGATAGGTTCACCGACCCAGCGTGAGGAATTAGAAAAACTGGCTTTCGCTCTTGGGGTCGAAGGGCATGTCATGTTCATAGGCGTTGTGGAGATGGAACAACTCCCTTATTACTATAATCTCGCCGATGTGTTCATTTTGGTCAGCAGGCACGCAGAAAAGGGTGAAGTGGAGGGGTTTGGCATCGTCGTTTTAGAGGCAGCCTTGTGTGGAGTGCCCGCAGTGGTTTCGAGAGGGTGCGGGTTGGAGGAAGCCGTGATTCCCAACAAAACCGCCTTGCTCGTCGATCCGGATGATCCGCAAGCAACTGCTGAAGCAATCCTTCGTTTGCTGAACGACGCATCGCTTCGTCAACGCATGGGACAGGTTGCTCGTCATTACGCCTCTACAATGGGTTGCCAGAAACGTATGGAGGAATATGAGGCGACGTTGAGAGAGTTTATCCAGAGCAGTAGGTCATGAGGTTGTTGATCATCAGTCATACTCGGCACGTTCTTCACCAAGGTCGGAGTCTCGGTTGGGGACCAACCGTTGAGGAGGTGAACTGGTTGGCACGAGTTTTTGACCACGTTGTCCATTTGGCTTACCTACACGATGAACCTTTCCCCAATGGCTCATTAGCCAGTTATAACGAGCGCGTCGTTTTTACCCCTGTGCCTCCTTCCGGAGGTCTGGAATGGCAAGGGAAGGTGCGAGTAATTACCCTTGCGCCGTGCTATCTTCGAGCGATCTTCCACTGGCTTCCGTTTGCCGATGTTGTCCATGTACGTGCTCCTTGTCCGATTGCCTTGTATGCGATGATCCTACTCTCTTGTAAAAGAGAGCCCTTACGTTGGACGAAATATGCTGGCAATTGGGGCGAAACCAGCCTGTTTCCTCCCTCGTTTGCCTTTCAGCGTTGGTGGTTGAGGATGGGATTGAGCCGTGGTCCAGTGACGGTCAACGGACATTGGAATTCCCAACCAGGGCACATCTTCTCTTTGGATAACCCATGTCTATCATTAGAAGAAGTCCGGCATGGGTGCTCTTTGGCTATGGAAAAATCGTTCACCAGCCCACTGCGTCTGGTCTTCGCAGGTCGCCTCGAAAAAGCCAAAGGGATTTATACAGCATTGCAAGTGATGGAAAGATTGTCCAAGCAGGTGAATGCTCACCTCGAGATTGTTGGAGATGGACCTGAAAGGCGACCAACCATGCACTTCTGCGAACGCCTTGGAATAGGTAACCAAGTCACCTTTCATAGGTGGCAACCAAGGGAACAGGTAAAGCAGATATTAGCGCATGCGCACATTGTCTTGCTCCCTTCGCGAAGCGAAGGTTTCCCAAAGGTGCTTAGTGAAGCCATGTGTTACGGTACTGTACCTCTGGCAAGCAATGTATCCGCAATTCCTCAGGTCTTGAGGGAGACGGGTGCTGGTCTCAGCATCTCTGCTGAGGATGTAAATGGTTTTGTGACCGCCATCCTTGAAATGGTGGATAAGCCAGATAAGTGGAAGCAGATGAGTTTGGCAGGAACTCGAGCAGCCCAACGATTTACCTACGAACGCTATATCCTCGCGCTAGATGAGATGTTCAAAACCTATTATGGCTCTTCTCCACTTCGATCCGACCGTGTTGGGGAGATTCGAGAGCAGTTCGTTCGTGAAGGTGAGTTATCCTCCTTCTAGTGGAGATTGAATGTCCATACCCATCGCATTCTTGATCACCGAATTATCTGTTGGGGGTGCTCAAAGTGCACTATGGAGGCTTTTGAAGGGAATAAACCGCAAGCGTTATTCGCCGTTCGTTGGCTGCCTATTCAATGGAAATGGAACAACCGCGCAAGCCATTCGGGCTTTAGACATTTCGGTATTTGACGCAGGCATGCGCCACAAAGCCGATTGGGGAGCGTTGTTACGTATCTATCAGTGGTTACGAACGTTCCGCCCGATGATTTTACATACCAGTCTATTCCATGCCAACCTTATAGGCAGGGTGATTGGACGTCTAGCCGGTGTTCCAATCATCCTTTGTTCTGAACGTACGATGGCAATGGAGCCACCTTGGCGCTATCAACTAAACCGTCTGACGATCAACTGGGTGGATGGCGTGATTGCCGTCTCTGAAAAAGTGAGGGAATTCTGCATCTCTCAGGTTCGATTGCCTAGCGATAAAATCCGAGTTATCTACAACGGCGTAGAGACAACAACAACCTCGCCAAAAACCAGAGAACAAGCGCGACAGGAATTAGGATTGCCATCGAACGGTGTGGTGATCGGTGCAGTGCTTCGCCTAGAGCCGGTCAAGGGTGCAGATGATTTGTTGCATGCGTTTGCGCACATTTTGAAGCGGTCACAAGCTTGGCTCACGATCATTGGTGATGGCAGGGAGCGCGAGGCTTTGCACGCCATGGCAAGACAGTTAGGCATTGACTCACATCTGATCTGGGCTGGATACCGGGATCAGGCAATGGACTTACTACCAGCCTTTGATATTTTTGTCCAACCTTCGTGGCACGAAGGGTTACCCAACGCGGTACTAGAAGCCATGGCTTCTGCTGTGCCGGTCGTGGCGACTGCGGTGGGAGGTACACCCGAGGTGATAATAGATGGTGAGAATGGTCTTTTGATGTCTCCCAGAAATCCAAATGCTCTCGCAGAGGCAATCAGTCGCCTAATCAACGATCCCGAATTGCGATACAACTTGGGACAGATGGGCAGGCGCCGGGTGGAACAATGCTTTACCTTAGAAACGATGGTTCTCAAGACCGAAGAACTCTACGAAGGTTTGCTGCGCGAGAGGGGGTTTACATCATGAGCGATACAGTAAAGCCGATGGCGTTGGTGAGAGATACATCTGCACCACAAAAGCGGGTGAAGGTTTTGCAGGCGATCACCCGCTTGATCGTTGGAGGGGCGCAGGAAACCGCCATGCTTACCGCAGCCTTGTTAGACAAGGAACGTTTCTCCATGGATATGCTATCCGGACCCCAAACAGGCAGTGAGGGAAGTCTAATTCAAGAAGTTCGCGCCCGTGGTATTCCATTGACAATCTTGCCGGACCTGGTTCGAGAAATCAATCCGTGGCGTGATCTAAAAGCCCTCTTGAAGATGTATCATCGGATCAAAGTTAATCGCTATGACATTGTTCACACTCATAGTTCAAAAGCCGGCATTTTAGGTAGGGCAGCTGCCTGGTTGGCGGGTACACCGATCGTTGTGCATACGGTTCACGGCTGGAGTTTCCACGAATACATGTCTCCCTACATGAAAACACTCTATATTGCACTCGAAAGGCACATGGCTGCCCATACAAATGCTTTGGTTGTCGTCAGCCAGCAGGACATGGATAAGGGCTTGCGAGTTGGGATCGGAACACCCGAGCAATATCACCTAATCCGCAGTGCAATCTCCATCGAGGAATTTAGTCCATCGAAAGCAAATCGGGAAATGGCTCGGCGGGAATTGGGATTGCCATTGGATGTTCCTGTATTGGGCAATGTGGGGCGATTTTCGAAGCAAAAGAATCCATTGGATTGGGTGCGCATTGCATCCATTGTTGCCCGCAATCTGCCGGAGTGTCGCTTTCTGCTGGTAGGCGATGGTCCCTTGCGCACTCAGTTGGAAAGACATTTGGCAGCCGCGGGGATTGCCGATAAGACCATCCTCGTTGGACTACGCCGTGAGGTACCCAATATGTTGGCTGCGATGGATGTCTTTCTATTGACTTCTTTATGGGAAGGGTTACCTCGCGTTGTTCTTCAGTCTCTTGCCATGCAAGTGCCCGTTGTGGCTCATCGGGTGGATGGCATTGGTGAGGCGATTTTACACGGGCAAAATGGTTTTCTCTGTTCACCTGGTGAATTCGAAAGGATGGCAGCCTATTGTGTCAGATTGCTCACCGAAGAGGAATTACGCAAAAGGATGGGACAATGTGGACGGGAGCACGTCTCAAAAGGATTTCGTTTGGAGGAAATGATTGAGCAACTTACTGAACTTTACGAAAGCCTTCTGGTAAGAGCAAATTAATAAAGGTATAATGCTGATAGCCCGTCATTTCGATGGGTAGATTACCTTGAGAGGTGTGTGATGGAAATCGAGATCATCTATCGTCCTTCTTACTCTTTGGGGTTGATCAGACTATCACCCAATGAGGAAGTGCGTGTAGAGGGTGGTTCAATGGTGGGGATGTCGCAGGGTGTGATGCTGGAGACCAAGGCTGCAGGAGGCATTTTCAAGTCTTTGGCTCGATCTGTGCTTGGCGGAGAGAGTTTCTTCCAGAACATTTACAAAGCCTCCCCAAATGGTGGTGAGGTCATGGTAGCCCCTGCTTTGCCTGGCGATCTATTTGCCCTTGACTTACGCCAGGAGAGATTGTTGGTGCAATCAGGCTCCTATGTTGCCTCGGAGATGAGCATCGAATTGGATACGAAGTGGGGTGGAGCCAAAACTTTCTTTGCCTCAGAAGGTTTATTCATGCTCCAAGCCTCCGGGAGTGGCAAGTTGTTGCTCTCCTCCTATGGTGCCATTCACGAAATGAACCTCGGTGCAGGGCAGACATACACCGTGGATACCGGTCATCTGGTCGCTTTCACCCAGCAGATGGGTTTTAAAGTTCGCAGGGTTGGCGGAATCAAATCTACCTTGTTCAGTGGCGAAGGTTTAGTCGTTGATCTGACCGGTCCAGGACGGGTGTTGTTACAAACCCGCTCTACAGATGCTTTTCTCTCTTGGTTAATACCGAAACTTCCGAAACAAACTAGCAGCAGTTAAGACAACCAGCCATTCTAGGAAGGCGTTCCTCTTCATCTACGTTCTATTCCATTTGCTGTTATTGGTGTGTTTAACTCGATTGATTGTTCTTGTAAATGAACATCTATAGCGTTGTCAATAGTCGTTTGGGATTGGCGTTGGCTTTGGGATTAGGGCGTATCATGCCGCCATCTTTGGGCTATCGCCTAGCGTATTTGACTGCGGATCGCATCGCTTCACGACCCAATTCGTCCATTGTCAGAGCCGTGCGAGCAAACCAATGGATGATTTCCGGTGGAGAACTTTCTTCAGAACAACTCGACGAGGTAGTTCGAGAGGTCTTTCGCCACACTGCGCACAGTATTTATACTTTGTATCATTATTTGAACAATTCTGTGATGTTTGAAAGGATGGTTAAATTCAGCCCTGCCATTTTGGAGATCATCGAAAAGAGTCGTCAGGGGAAGGAAGGGATGATCGTTGTAGGCATCCACATGAGCAACTTCGATCTGGTGGCAAGAGCCGGATTACAACGTGGGTTGCATGCTCTTGCACTGGGGTTCCCTAATCCAGGTGGTGGCTACCGATGGCAGAATAAAATGCGTCGGGAAGCCGGTTGGGAGGTGATCCCTGCCTCTATGAACGCGATGAGACGAGCAGCAAGGTATCTTTCAGAGGGTAGGACCCTCATTACCGGCGCGGATCGACCAATACCCAATTCGAAGTACCGACCGCGCTTTTTCGGTCGTCCTGCTGCTTTACCTGTACATCATGTTCTCTTAGCGCTTTGGGCTAAAGTTCCTATCATTGTAGCAGCCGCCATCCAACAACCTGATGGCATCTATCATATCCTTGCCTCGGAGCCAATCGAAATGCAATCATATTCAGATCGTCAAACCGAAATATTGAGCAATGCAGAGGCAGTCCTTGAAGTTGCTGCGGATTTCATTCGTCAAGCGCCGCACCAATGGGCGATGTTCTACCCTGTTTGGCCTGAGGCAATGGACAAGGTGCCGAGAAACGAGTGAGCAACTTATAGAAAGGTGGATTGAATGCATGAGATACAATCCCATAAGCGAGTGAACGACATTCTGCTTGGTCCGTTGGAACGACCTGCACTTCAGTGGCTGGCTGCGCATATGCCAACTTGGGTCAACCCAGATGTTTTGACCATCATCGGAGTCTTCGGGACGTTTGTAACCTTCTTTGGTTATTGGTTGACGCATTTTCACGAAGCCTTTCTGTGGCTTGCCAGCCTTGGGTTTGTCATCAATTGGTTTGGTGATAGCCTCGATGGCACTCTAGCGCGCTATCGTAAGATCGAACGACCTCGTTATGGTTTTTATGTAGACCACTTAGTGGATGCGGTCAATGAGGTGATGATTTTCCTAGGGATTGGGTTATCGCCATACGTTCGTTTCGACATTGCCTGCCTTGCCCTCATCGGCTATCTCTTGCTCTCTATTCTTGTCTTCGTTCGTATGTGTGTCTTTGGAGTGTTTCAAATATCCTTTGGTAGGTTGGGACCGACTGAAATTCGTGTGATCGCCATCTTGGCAAACACATGGGTGTTCTTCTTTGGTAACCCGAAGGTTGCCCTACCTTTTGGAATATTTGCTGTTTATGATTTGATAGGCATAGCCATAACCATCATATTGTTAGCCATTTTTGTGATAACTATGACTACACAAGCTCTTCAACTTTCTAGGATGGATGTGGTTACAAAGAAGGTCGCTCCTCTTGAAACATTGGCAACTTCATTGAGCAAAGAGGGGAAAAACGTTCGTCGCAAAAGCAAATACTCCACAAAGGAACATCGCCCACGAACTTGGAAGCACAAGACCACCGGGGAGCACTCGCGCCTAAAGGTATAGTCGGTAGACGCGATAGCGTTTGTAGAGTTTTGCCCCCATGCGTTCCGCTAGGATGGGTGTATCGGGGTTGTCCTCCGATGTCAAGGAGAGATCTGCCCATTGGTAGCCCTTTGCGAGGGCGCGCTTTGCCATCACGTCAAAGAGTAGGACGCCAACACCAATATCCCAATATTCTGGCAAAACCAAAACGCTTTTTATTGCCAGACATTGGGGTTTGTGGCGTGAGTACCACCATAGTTTAAGGTAATCCCACGGGTAGCGCAGTCCATTGACATGGATCAATATCTCATTCAGGTTTGGGATGCCAGCGAACCACCCAACGGTTTTGCCATCCGCCTCGGCGAAAAGCACCAATTCGGGATCTGCGATGGGGCGAAATTGTTCTAGCATGGCAAGGACTGTTTCACGTTGCCAAGGGATGAAATCCGTCAGGTGGGCTAAGGCATGATTGAGCAGGATGTACACGCGTTCGGCTTCCTCCTCCCAGCGGGTGGGATCGGTGCTTCGTACCTGGATGCGACCGCGTTGACGCACTCGCTCCGCCAAAAGGGAGAGACGTTTAAGAGCTCGTTCATTCCCTTGGGCAGGTATGGCAAACGCTAGGTTATCTCCACGAGCGGGTTGAAAGCCGTAAGTTTCCACAAAATATTGATAATACGGGGGCGTGTGTCCACAGAGCAATGCAGGAGGACGCTCTCTTCCTTCGATAAGGATGCCATAACTGTCTTCGTAATCTAAATTGAAGGGACCGTAGAGGCTTTCCAAATCATGTTGCTTTGCCCAAGCGGCTACATGGTCAAATAGTGCTTTAGCCACTGCATAATCTTCGACGCACTCAAAGAATCCGAACATACAGTCGCGCCGATTGCGTTGCTGGTTGGTCACCTTGTCATTTGCAGCACAAATTGTCCCAACCGGTTTACCATCGCGCCAGGCGATGAAAAACTCTGCATAGCCGCGTTTGAAAAAGGGACTACGCTGAGGGTCGATCAGTTTGGCGCGTTCAGGCAGTAGGGGTGGCACCCATAACGGATCATTGGTGTAGATTCGCCAGGGAAAGGTAAGCAAGATTCGTTTTTCCCTAGCATTCCTCACCGGACAAATCTGAATGTGACTCATGCATGTTCCTTAGCGGGTTGAGATCGTCGCTTCTCCAATTCCTGGGCGATTTCAGCGTATCGTTCGCGCGTCAATGGATAGAGCAAAGCGAAGAGAATGCCTCCGCATAGCAGTGCTGCCGGGATTGGTCCGACAACGATGCGAATGCCTAGGATGGCGCTTGGAGGTTGCTGAAGGAGGTTGGGCGTGTATCCAGTGTTATCGAGCACTAGAAGGGTCAAAGGGATGGCAATGGACGAGGCAACTTTTTGCATTAGCGTAACTAGGCTGTAAAAAATGCCTTCGTGTCGCTCACCTGTCTGCCATTCGTCCCATTCAACTGCGTCTGGAATGATTGACCATGGCAACACATGTGCAGCACCAACGCCGATGCCTGCAAGCACACAGAGAGATAAGATCACCTCTAAGGGAGTTGAAGAGCTCAAGGTTACTAAGACCAATTGGACGAATGCCCAAAAGGCAATACCAGCAATGTAAGTCCAACGCTTATTCAATCGTCGGGAGGCGTACACCCAGAAGGGAAGTACCAATATAGCGGAAATAAAGATAAGCCCCATGATCAAATCGCTCTGGGTTTCCCGTTGTAAGATGTACTTGATGAAGTAAAGCAAGGTTGCCTGTAGGATATCCACACAAACCCAGGTGAGCAGAAAAATGGCGGCGCTAAAGACAAACGGACGATTTCTTGAAGCAGCCCGTAGCGATTCGAGCAATTTCGGAGGTTCCTGGGTGATGTACTCTTCGCGTTCATGAGTCCCTAGGAAGACTAGCCACAGTGGCAAAGCACTGACAATGCCAAAAAGCAATCCCATTCTTTGTACGCGAGGCGCATTTTGTGGCGTGAAACCACCAATCATCATCAATGGCAGGGTGAAGGCAACCAAACTGGCGAGGATGGAGAAGAACATGCGATAAGCCGTAAGCGAAGTGCGTTCATCGTAATCTGCAGTCAAGTCGGGAGTGAGGGCAAAGTAGGGCATATAGACAAGCGTTGCCGCTGCATCAAACACCAAATACACGAAAGCATAGTAAATGGCAAGTGAAATTTGATCTTGCAAAGGTGGGTGCCACCAAAGCAAGGCAAAGGTGAAGGCAAAGGGCAACGCGCCGAAGAGCAAGAATGGGCGTCTACGCCCCCATCGTGTCCGTGTGCGGTCGGAGATGTGACCCATCAGGGGGTCATTAATGTAGTCCCAACTGCGTCCGATGAAAATCGCTGCCGCTGCCAAACCTGGGGAAAGCCCAACCACATCGGTTAAGAAGATCGCAAAGTAGGTGCCGACGATCGTTAGAGTGAGGCTGAAGCCAGTATCGCCACAGCCATAGAGCAATTTCGTCCTGCGGGAGAGCGGTCGGTTAGCGATGGCTGTTTCCTCCGATGGATAGTTTGGAAAATCAAGCACATGGGTAAAGGATCAGGATTATGCAGAAGTAAACGTGAAAAGATGTCATCATGGATAAATTGGCGTAAAAGAAATCAAGTTCTTTGTAATTTAGCACGAATATTATTTTGAGGCAAGAGCATTTTTGTTGAGATCATTCAATCTAATGAAACTGCCCTAAATATTTCAGGGAATGCGCTTGTTCCCCTTATATATGAAGTTGAGGAGACAGAGAAACCAACCTTTTGTAGAGAATCGTTGTAAAATATAGGCATAATCGAGGAAGGATAGTAAATGAATATGGAGTTCGGCTCCATGCAAGGACAAACCGACCCGGGGGTTGAACTGCTGAGATGGGTCGAGCAAGAGCGAATCGGCAAACTGCTGAAGTTTAGCAAGGGTCAGATGCTCTTCTGGCAGGGTGATCCTGTTGAATATATTTATCTTGTGAAGGAGGGGGCGATAAAAATATTCTCTCTCTATTTGGATGGCAAAGTATACGCCTATGGCATTTTGGGGGTTGGGGGAGTTTGTGGGGTTACAAATCTTTTAGAAGAAAGACCTTATGAGGCTTTTGCTGAGGTCATTGAAGATGCAGAGGTCATTGCCATTGCTGCAAGGGAATTCAAGCGTTTAATTGCCGAGAATACCCAATTTTCCCTGCTTATCATGAAGAGATTGGCTTGTGAGATCCGCCTTTTGGCAAATAAAGCCAGCGATATGGCATTTTTCGATGTCCAAAAACGACTCAAACGTCGTCTGCTCGAATTAGCCTCGGAACATGGCAATGTGGTTGATAAGGGAATACGCATCAATCTTGACTTGACCCATGAAGAGATCGCGGCTCTCGTCGCAGCCAATCGAAGTACCATCACAACCATCCTAAATGAACTCAAAGAGCAAGGATTTCTTTGGAGGGAAGGGAGACATTTTGTTGTTCTATCACCCGATCATATGGAAATCCTCGATGAACTAACCCGAGCAGTTGTGGATGGAGAAGAGTTAGCTGCAAAGGAATATGCTCGAAAATCCGTTAACCTAGGGGTGGAGCCGATCAAAGCATTGCATGCACTCTCCGAGGGCATGAAAATGATTGATAGGATGTATTCGCGCAATGAAGTGGACATCTCAGATGTCATTCTTTCTGCTTATGCCATGAAGAGCGCCTTACCGATCATCGAAGCAGAACTAGATAGGAGAGGGCAAAAGGTCCGTACAATCGGGAAAGTTGTCATTGGGACCGTTTATGGAGATGTCCATGATATTGGGCGAACCATGGTGGCAATGTTGCTCAAGGCAAGGGGATTTGAAATCGTTGACTTGGGTATCAATGTCAGTGTGGAGGAGTTTATCGAAGCAGTGCTCCGGCATAAACCCGATATATTAGCGATGTCCTCTCTGATGAGCACCAGCGTTCAAGAACAGTTCAAGGTGATACGGGCATTGAATCAGGCGGGTTTGCGCCATCATGTGAAGGTAATCGTTGGGGGAAGTGCGGTTACCAAGAAGTTGAGCGAGCAAATGGGGGCAGATGGTTATGAACCAACCGCCCATCGTGCCGCTGAACTCGCCTGGAGATTGATGTACTCCGCTTGACCGATTTGCAGAATTGTCGTCTAGTCAACAGACAAAAGATTTTCAAAATGTTAATATCAGTATTAGATAAGAAAGGAAATGTTTTTACTTCATGCATTTCCCGATCGGTTAGGAATATGTTGTTCACAGGAGATCAGCGATGTCCGAATCACTTTTAGAAGCACTCCGTAAGGCAGTGGTGGAAGGGGAAAATGTAGAGGCTGCGCGCCTGGTTGATCAAGCGATTGAGGCGGGGCTTGCTCCTCTTGATATCCTGCAGAAAGGCATTGTTGAAGGGATATCTCAGGCAGGAGAGTTATGGAAAGCCAATCAATATTTTCTCCCCGATGTCATTTTGGCTGCAGATGCCTTCAAAGCAGCCATGCAAAGGTTGGAGCCGCACTTGAACCTGTCTTCTGATGAACGAAAAAAGGGGAAATATGTCATTGGTGTGGTGGAGGGCGATATGCACGATTTAGGCAAGAACTTGGTGGCGGCTATGCTGACCTCAGCCGGCTTCGAAGTCATTGACCTTGGTATTGATGTACCTGCTCAGCGATTCATCGAAGCAGTAAAGGAACACCAACCGAAAATCGTCGGTCTTGGTGCTTATATGTCTACGACCATGCTTCAGATGAAAGGGATTATCGCTGAGTTAGAGAAGGAAGGACTGCGAAAGAATCTCAAGGTCATGGTGGGAGGGGTTCCTACAAGCCAGGAATTTGCCAATGAGGTGGGAGCAGATGCCTGGGGTAGAGATGCTCTGGATAGTTTGAATAAGGCATTGAAATTGATTGGAGCGTGAGAGATGGTAAGTCAGACATTGGAAATTCTTCATGGATTGCTCTACGGTAATGGTTTGCGCATTGGTCGGTTGAGCCCATCGGCACGCGTATTTGCGATGATGTTGGGCACCCATGGGGATACCATTCCATTCATGGGTCCGCAAATTCATGACCATGCGATGACCATTGCCAAGGTACCGGCTCGCCGATACTATTTCGATGCTCATCTGTTGGTTAACGTGCAAATCGCTGTGGAACGGTGGTATGGCTTTGATACCTATACCATTATCCCTGATGCGTACAACTTTGAGGTTGAGGCATTAGGTGCAAAAATGATTTACAGTGACCACGCTATGCCAACCGTGGATACTAATGTACCGCTCATTGCTGAACGTGCAGACTTAGATAAGATAGGTCCTCTTGATCCATCCAAGGGACGTATTCCCATGGGGGTGGAATTGGCGCGTTTGGTGTGTGAAAAAGCCTCAGGACCGTTTGCCATGGGCTTTTTCTGTTCACCCTTTAGTCTGATTTGCCAAGCAATGGGGTATCCTAAAGCGGTACGTGCTCTTAAGCGAGATCGGGTGTTTGCACAGGAACTGTTTGACTGGGCGGAGAACGATGCTATATTCCCCTACCTAAAAGCACAATCCAAGCAGCCGGGAGTTAAACAATCTGCTGGAGCCGACGGTTGGGCAGCCTTTCCAAACCTGATCCCCGAAATGGTTGAAGAGTGGGTTGTACCCTCTGCAAAACGTCTAGCACAACGGGGTAAACAAGAATTAGGGATGAAGGTCATGGCAGGGCTTGCTGCAGCAGATTACTGCGAAGAAGACCCGGCGAAGTTCGATAAAGAGATGATGTTCAAATGTTGGTCTGTAGCACGGAAAACCTTCATCATGGACGTGGCATTTTCAGGCATGGGACGAACTCAGGATTGGGATATGCGTTGGCTTCAGGAGTATGCTGTAAAATACGGGAAGGGTGGTAAAAAATTACCCATCTACGCCTCGCTCAATGGTCGCTTTGTGCGTGATAGCACACCTGAACAAATCGTTGCCAAGATTCGGGAGTGGATTGACATTTTAGGGCGTGATGGACGTTTGCTCTTTTTCATTGGTAATGTTCCTGCAGATACCTCTCCGCTCAATATCCACACCGCAGTTCATGCCGTGCATACATTGGGGCGGTACCCGATTGCAGATGACCTTACTTCGATAAGGATCGAGCCACCATCGTTTAAACCTTTCGATGAATGGTTGAAGGATCAACCTGAAGCCGAGGTCATCTTCACAGCACGTCAGTGGCAACCCGAGGCGAAGTTATTTGTATGACTACACTCTTGCAGGGCAGAGGTGATGTTATTGAGATTGAGCCTGGAAGTCCGGTTCGCGTCATTGGTGAACGCATCAATCCAAGTGGCAGGAGGCGATTACATCAGGCATTAACTGTGGGTGATTGGGAGTATTTGAGGAAGGAGGCGATTCGTCAGGTCGAAGCCGGGGCAGATTTCATTGATGTCAATGTCGGTGGTAAGGGCATAGAGGAAGTCTCAACCTTGCCACAAGCCGTGAAGGCGATCTCCGAGGTGGTGCATGTCCCATTGGTGATAGACACACGCAATCCGTCTGCTCTGCAAGCAGCGTTGGAGATTTGCCCAGGGCGTCCGTTGGTCAATTCCATCAGCGGCGAGAGAAAAGCCTTGACAGAACTTTTGCCAATTGTATTAGAACGAAAGTTGCCGGTGATTGCCCTATGCATGGGTCAGGAAGGCATTCCGAATAATGCGGATGGACGAATAAAGGTTGCGACACAAATATTGGAGGCAGTCGTTCGTTCAGGGATGAGCGAGGGGGATGTAATTTTCGACCCGCTTGTACTTACGGTAGGCGCGGATGATCAAGCGGCTCGTATTGCGCTGGAGACAACGAAGCGCTTGCGTGAGGAATTCCCCCACAACAACATCACCGGAGGGGCAAGCAATATCAGTTTCGGAATGCCGGAACGCGCAATGTTAAATGCCTTTTTCTTGGTGCCTGCCTTGATTCTGGGGATGAACGTACCGATTACCGATCCAACCAACCCCCAAATCCGTATGGCACTAATGATCGCTAACATCTTATTAGGGCGTGATAAGCACACAAAGGGCTTTCTCCGATATGTCCGCCAGGAGAGGTTTGTCCCGAATCAATAAGGTGGGTTGTACTACTGTGGATGTATTCTCCTGATAGAACTTCTTCACTGTGGCAATGGTCGGATTCGGTTTTTCGAAATTTCAATCTGGCATTTTTTCTGCAACTATCGGTTACGAAGAATAAAAAAAATCACAGGTTTTCGCCTGGATTTCTAGTAAGTAGGTAGCGGGGCCAGGATTCGAACCTGGGACCTTCGGGTTATGAGCCCGACGAGCTGCCGCTGCTCCACCCCGCAATGTTCTATCCATTTCTTGGATAAGGAATTATAGCATGTTGAAAAGTCAACGTCAAGGTAAGTCTACAAAAAGCGATAACCAAATTTGCCAATTGCTCAAGGGTTCAGCAGTGATGATCACTGTGGGAGTGGGCTGTGGTGTGTATCCAGGTTGAGGCAAAGGGACAATCGGATAATCACCATCACGCACCCAATGCTTATCCTGATATGCCCACTCGTAAACGACCGCATCGGAGGTAGCATATGCAATTTGCGTCTCTAGGTGAGATTTTGTCTGAACTAATGCAGTCAATTCCACAGCGATGCGTTCTTGTTGGTCACTCAGACGACGTAGTTCTGCCATGCGGTCGTTGAAGTCCATCACTAAAAGAGCCACGATGAATAGACCGATGATCATCAAAGCATATTTCAAACCAGGATTGTAACGTCTCATGATTGCATCTTACCGCAACCGGTTAATTGGCGCAAGGATTCACCGACAAAAAACCCCACATTGATTGGGAAAGAGGTGAGGAATGATCGTATGCCGAAGGTGGGATTTGAACCCACACGGGCGGTATGCCCACTACGCCCTGAACGTAGCGCGTCTGCCATTTCCGCCACTTCGGCTGGTGTTTTATATTTTATCTTGAAATTTATGTTTGTCAACCTTTACATCTTGCCGTAGGTGGTCAACATGCTATAATCGCAAGAAGAGATGGCTTTGTATGGATTCGTTTTTCATTCAGATTCTCACACTTCTTACCACACCAGCTGGTAGCCTTGCCTATCACTTGGTGTTGGCATTCTCTATTGTAGGTGCTTTGTCTTCCTCTCTTGGGCTTTGGCAAAGTGCTCAACCTTTCTCAAGGCGCCGCATCATTATAGGTCTTTCTCTATTGTTAATGAGTAGAATGGTTCTGTTTGTATTTGCGGGACTTGCTTGGTTGGGCATAAGCCTTTTTGAAAGGCTTCTCCCTCCGCTAGATATGGGTGTCAATGTCATCAGTCTGATTTTCGTTGTGTGGCTATGGGTTTTTCCTAAACCGATGCGATTGGCAGATGCTGCCACTTTTCTACTCGTCTTATTGGGCTTGACCTTATTGACGTTCACTCTTGTCTGGTGGGGTGCTCAATCTCTCATTCTGTATTTCAGCGGTTCGCTTGCAGATAATGTTTGGCAGATGTTTGCGTTAGCGATTCTGACGATCGGAGGTTTGCGGCTGCTGATCAATCGTCCGAATGGATGGGGAATCGGGCTGTGTATGTTTGGATTGTTATTCCTTGGGCACCTCGTTCAGTGGTTGTTGCCTTTGAATGAAAGCCAATATGCTGGCTCGGTGCGCTTGGCTCAGATGGCAGCCTATCCCTTTTTGCTCCTGCTCCCACATCGTTTGAACCCCACACAAACGGTTCCAAAGGTAGAAGGAACAATAGAGATCGCTGAACAACGAATCCAGCCGAAAGGTGATGCGTTTCGTGCGATGCTCTCCCTGTTTGTGGAAACCGATTTGTCCGTGATCGGTCGAACTATTGTTGAAAACATTGCCCGATTCACAGGGAGTGATATTTGTCTCTTAGCCTCCTGGTTGCCTAATGAGAGAAAGGTTCAAATCCTTTGTGGTTATGACTTGCAACGTCAACAACCCCTAGAGGGGATTTTACTTGTGGAACATGAACTTCCCCATCTGGCTGAAACCCTACGGCAAAGCAAGATGTTACGCACCGAAGAAAATGCCATGGGAGATTTGCGCTATCTGAAGCAATTGTTCGGTTTGTCTGCTCCGGTTAGGTTGGTTTCCGTTCCGTTGGCTTTACCGAATGTTCCCTCACCGACAAGTGTGCTTTTGCTTGCCAGATCCGAGCAGTCATGGGCTGCAGAAGATCAGGCAGGATTATTAGGTTTCATCCATTTCGTCAATGAAATCTTGCGTTTGAAACAGAAAATGGTCAAGTTGGAGGAGAATCTCGCACAAGAGCAACGGTTGCAGAAGGACCTTAAAGAGCAATTAGAACAATTTCAAAGGCAGAGAGACGAAGCGATCGCCCAAATTGGAAGTATCCAAGAACAACTTGCTCGTGAGAAGGCGCGTAGTGAAAGCCTGGCTGCATTGGTATCTGCCCATCAGTCGCTTCAGGAGTTGGTCACGAATCTACAAACTGAAAATGAGCATCTAAAAAAGCAAATCCAAAGTCGAGAAGCCGAGGAGCATACTTCTCCGTTAGAGGTGGAACATTTAGAAAAAGAACTTCGCCAGGCATTGGAGGAAATTGCCTATTTAAAGAATCTTCTTGCCGAGGCGAATCAAAAAGCCCTGGCAATTGAGAAAAAGGTGAGTCCTAGGCATTTGGACGAGGAGCATGAGGAGGTACTGACTTCCCTGACGCAGGAATTGCGCCAGCCGATGTCTTCCATTCTTGGATATACCAATTTGTTGTTGAGCGAATCAGTAGGCATATTGGGTGCTCTCCAACGCAAATTTTTAGAACGCATCAAGGCGGCTATTGAACGGATGGATGGTTTGATCGAAGAAATCGTACATGTGACTACTTACGATGAATTTCCCGCCCGATGGATTCGGGAAAGTGTTGATTTGAGGTCATCCATTGATGAGGCGATTGTTTCGGTGCAAGCGCAAATCGCTGAAAGAAAGATCGCCTTGCGACTTGACATTCCCGAGCAAATGCCCTCCATTCTTGCCAATCGCAAAGCAATACAACGGATACTGGTTCATTTGCTGCAGAACGCGTGTGCTGCTACACCAGAAGGGGAAGAAATATCCTTGTCTGTACAAACAACACGTGAGGAAGATCAAGAGTACATCCTCCTACAAGTCAGAGACAAAGGTGGAGGTATTCCCCCTGAGGAAATCCCGCGGGTGTTCTCGCGTTTTTATCGTGCCGATAACCCACTCATCCCTGGACTCGGTGACACTGGAGTAGGGCTTTATATTGCAAAGACATTAGTTGAAGCCCATGAAGGTCGTATTTGGGTAGAGAGTGTGATGGGAGTAGGTTCCACCTTCAACGTGCTTTTGCCAGTGCCCAAGGATTCGGCTCCCAAGAGTAACCATTTGGATCAGTCAACCACGGAGAGACATAGTAATGAATGACCAGCCTCATGGCATTACTGGTATTCTGATCGGCGGAGCAGTCGCACTGGTTTCCATCATCCTTGTATTGGGTAGTTTTGCAATAGCGTTGATGGAAGGAGGAGTGAGGGTTGCTCCCCCTGCCTCTACGTCAATGATCGTTCCCTCACCAACCCAGATGATAGCCTTGGTCAACACTCCTACATTACGACCGACATTCACATCCATAATGAAAGAAGAGACACTTCCTTCTCCGACCACTCAATTTACAGAAACCTTCCCCCCAACCTTTCTTCCCTCCTTTACCCCCACTTTCACTTTCACACCGATCGGTGAAGCGAATGTTACATCCATTCCAACGGTCTACTTGTGTGGACCACCACCAGGGTGGGTGCTCTATACCGTTCAGCCTGGAGATACTTTATATCGCTTGAGCCGTGTTTTGGGAGTCAGTATCACGGAAATCCAATCTGCTAATTGCTTGGGAAATGAGACCCTCATACGAAGTGGAGAGAAACTCTACCTGCCGCGCATTCCTCCGACTCCCATTTTGCCAACAAGCCCTGTCCCACCCATTTTCATTCCAACGGTAACCCCATTACCCACAGAATCACCGACGGCGACCGAACCGCTTCCATCGCCCATGCCAACTGAAGTACCAACCTTACCCCCTACCCAACCACCAACCGATACGCCTATCCCATTGCCCACCAATACCCCTGAACCGACAACCTTACCGGTCTTGACGGCAACCTTGCCGAATACATCACCTCCATAAACGTTTAGATGGGACGAACCTTGCATTGCCTTTCTGAAGATCGTATGATGCGTAACTCCTTTCTCTTGCTTTCCATCTTAATGCTTTGCTCCCTTCTGCTTTCGGCTTGTTGGTGGCAAGGAGTGATGGGATTGAATTCCCCGGGATTGGCGGGAGCCAATGATTCTTCTCTGCTGAGAGGCGTTGCAACTATTACCCCAACTCCATTCCAACCCATTCCGCCCACTCCAACGGTCACCGATGACCTTTCCAATCTGGCGGATACATCGCCTTCTCATTTTTCTTCTCATCAAGGGAATGTTGGCGATTTTCCACCACCGAGTTTACCAGCTGACATGCCTATTCCACCACCGGTGGGGCGATTACCCCAACCGGAAGGACAAATCAATATTCTCCTGCTCGGCTCGGATCAAGTGCCAGGCGATTACGGCTACCGCACGGATGCCATCCTCTTATTGACTCTCAACCCCGAGGCAAACACCGCTAGTCTGACCTCTTTCCCACGTGATCTCTACGTTTATATCCCTGGTTGGACGATGCAGCGCATCAACACAGCCCACGCATATGGTGGGTTCGATGCCATTGCCATGACCTTTGAATACAACTTCGGTGTACGACCAGATCACTATGCCATGGTTAACTTCTGGTCGTTCGTCCAGGTGATTGACAGTCTGGGTGGGATTGATGTTCCAGTTGAAACTCCCATGCCATATGACTGCGGTAGCATTCCTACTGGCATGGTACACATGTATGGCGAAATGGCGTTGTGTTATGTACGCGAACGGATTACTAGCAGCGATTTCGATCGAGCACGTCGTCAGCAAGATGTGTTGCAAGCAATCTTCAAACGACTACTGAGGTTGAATGCCATTGCTCGTGCCCCAGAACTTTACAATATCTATAGTCAAAATGTCACAACCGATCTAACCTTTTCCGATATTGCGCCTCTCCTTCCCTTGGCAGCCAAACTGAGTGACTTCTCTCGCATCAAGCGTTACTACATTGGGCGAGAGCATGTCACCGAGTGGATCAATTACAGCGGCATGTACGTTCTGATCCCCGATCGAGAAGCGGTATTAGCCATCATGCGCCAAGCGCTCAATAGCCCATAAGTGGAGAGTGCGTCCTCGGTTCGAGTCATAGAGAAGAACTCCCCAAGGTCTGCTATGGTGAAGGGAGAATCTTTATCCAGGCGCACTATCGAGAACTGACCAGAAGAACGAGAGACCGGGTGTTTTCATTCATCCACCCTTGCAAAAATTTGCCTGAAGGCAGCCACTTCCCAGGGTTCAACATCGCCCTCTTGTAATTCGAAGAGAGGGTGGGGCTCTGGAAGTGCAATCTCAAATAGGTCTTGGTATCGTATTGGGTCGCGTTGGATGAGTTTGTGGAGTAAGTGTTGCCGTTCATAGAGGAGTTGCCCTCGTGTGAGGGGGATTTTCTCTCTAGAGGGGCATGCAACGATCTTCTCCGGAGCGAAATGATAACCACGACATTGACCTTCTTCGTAAATGGCTTGTAGGTAGGTTGCCATAGCTGACACTGCTGTTGGGTGTCTTCTAAAACGTTCCAATTGAGGATGATTACGGTATCCTTTGGTCTGTCCTTGGAGCACTTTTTGAGCCAGCAGTGCCTCGCGCCAGAGAGCAACCAATCCCCTGGCATCGAGATATTTTGGATGAAGTGACCAAAGACGCATGGTGTCTTTATGGTCAGGAATTAGAATCCTTGGGCAATGGGCATTGCATAATGTAGAAACCGAGGTCAGCCAAATGATTCACCACGTGATAGCCCTTGCGTTCGTAAAGAGCACGGGCTTGAGTGTTCGATTTGTGCACCCCCAACTCGATTGCCTCCATTTTTCCCGCATAGTGTTGAGCCAGTCCATCGAGCACCTCCGATCCAATTCCCCTCCCACGATAGCCTTCATGGAGGATTAAGCCATGCAAGTGCAGGATATTGCCTCGTTCTTCGATCCAATAGTAGCCTGCCAGATTGCCATCCTGGTAGATGCCATACACTTTTCCAATGGTCTTGAGCAGATGCTTGAACTGATCGAGTGATATATGCATCAATTCTAAGGTACTTTCAAGGTAATCTGCCATTTCCTCTAGCATGAGTTGCAAAAATTCATCATATTGCTCTGGGTGGGCAGGTTCAACGGTCAGCATGAAGGCAGATTCCTCAAAAAGTTCGTCCAGAAGAGCATTGACTATTTGAAAGACGAGATGTGTTCACGACGATGGATATTCCCATTATAGAAAGGGTAAAGGCATCCGTCAAGCCGGATGGATCATTTTATCCCCTTTGTTGTGCTGCAAAGATTTGGGTGAGAAAGATGGACGTTGGCTCATGTTATAATCTCTAAAGCGGGTTTGCAGAGCGAAACTCGCAATTTTTTACAAAGGAATAACAAGGACCGCAATCAAAGTTCCTTTCTCTAACTAAGGAGAAATCGCATGACGTTGGTCGGTAAAGGGTTCTTCATTTGGCTGATTCGATCTTGTGAGGGCGGGGATGTGAATGCGATTGCTGATCTTGCCCAACATGCACAACTCAGCCATGTGCTCGTTAAAGTCTCTCATGAAACATATCCATATAACCTCCATGAGGGGGTTGATCTGGTGCCACCGTTGGTACAGGCGTTGCGGGAGCGTAAAATCCAAGTGTGGGGTTGGCACTACGTCAAGGGAGACAACCCTCTGGGAGAGGCAAGACAGGCGATCGAGCGCGTGGAACAACTCGAACTCGATGGTTATGTGATTGATGCTGAAGCCGAATATAAGCAAGAGGGCAAAGCCACCGCAGCAAAGCGATTTATGACGAGGCTGCGATCTGCCTTGCCGAATTTACCGATTGCACTCAGTTCCTATCGCTTTCCCTCTTATCATCCCCAATTACCTTGGCGGGAATTTCTCGATAAATGCGACTACAATATGCCACAAGTATATTGGAAGCATGCCCATAACCCGGCAATGCAACTCACCCGTTGCATCCGTGAATTTCAATCTATGACACCCTATCGTCCAATCATCCCCACAGGTGCGGCATTCAGTGAACATGGTTGGCATCCAACCCCTGAGGAGGTGCAGGAATTCCTACAAACTGCTCAGAGTTTCAACCTCAATGCCGTCAACTTCTACAGTTGGGACTCCTGTCGTTCGAAGATTCCCGAGGTGTGGGACCTGATTCGAGATTATTCTTGGCCATCTACCTCTCTACCAACCGACATCACCGCGCAATACATTGCCGCCTTGAATAGCCATAATCCAGACCGGGTCATCTCGCTTTACAATCCTACTGCGGTTCACATCACAGCCGCGCGCACCATCCAAGGTTTGGTTGCTATTCGCACATGGTTTCAATCACTTTTCAATCAATTTTTACCAGAGGCTACGTTTACCCTGACCAGTTACACCGGCTCAGGTAACTCGCGTCACTTCACATGGACGGCTTCATCCAGAGCCGGGAAGGTTGACAATGGCAATGACACCTTCGGTCTGCTCAATGAGAAGATATCCTATCATTATTCTTTCTTCACCATCACCTCGTAAAATAGCGCCCGAGAGAAGTCATTGGACATCGTATAGTATCATAAAGAATTAAAGAGAGTTAGAGATCGGGCATTGCATATCCCAAGGGATCGTCAATCCAATCACCTGATCGCCGGGTTTGAGTTCAACGATGGCTTTGCCACGCCCCGAACGACCTTGGTGAACTGCCTCGTCCAGGCGGATGGATTTGGGTGCTAAGGTGGTCATGTGCAAGGTGAGGCGTGTAGTGTTCTTGCCACTTGCCAAGCCAATCATCTTTACCCCGTGAGGCAGATGCCATGCGATTACCCCTTGTCCGTAGCGCCCTTGTCGCGGGAATTGGGCTGCTGAGACTCGCTTGGCGGTGCCATCGGAAGCTACGAACAAGATTTCTCCTCGGTGCGGTGCTAAGATAGCACCAACCACTTCATCAACCTCTTGTAATTTGATGCCGAATACTCCCGCGGCGTTTAATCCCATTGGTCGCACTTCCTCTTCCGAAAAACGGATCGCCATACCCTTTGCCGTTCCGATGAGCAATTCCGCTTGCCCATTTGTCAGAAAGACCCAACCCAATCGGTCTCCCCGATGGACCTTGCTCAGAGTGAACGTCTGTGCAGAAGCCCCTGGTAGTTCGGCTAATGCGGTTTTCTTCACCATCCCGAGTCGGGTGACGGTGAGCACAAACCACCCCTCTGCTCGCTCCGCTTTGGGTGGCAAAGCGAAGAGGGCAGCCAACCGCTCTTTTTCTGCTAAAGAAGAGACTTTATAAAACAAGACACCTTCGCTTGGCTTCTCTGCTGGAGGTAGGACGTGGAGAGGAATGGCAGCGGTCTCCCCGCTTTCTGCAACTAGGTACAATGTGTCCTTGGTATTGGCGCGTAGGAGCAATGCAGGTGCCTCGCGTCCGCTCAGTCGTGGTAGCCTATCTTCGCTAGTGCGTGCAAGGTACCCTTCTGGGCTGAGCATCACCCAGATGAACTGCTCAGATACCAAGTCGGTGACGGTTAGTAAAGAATGGGGAGTTTCCCCTGCACTCAAATGGAGGATTTGGGTTCGACGGGCATCCCCAAAGGTATCGCGAATGGCAGTTAACTCCATTGCTACAACCTGACGCATCTTCTTCGGGGAACGCAACAACGCTTCCAGATGTTTGATCTGGGCTTGCACTTCTTTGTATTCCTCCTCGACTTTCTTGCGTTCTAAGGTAGCCAGACGGCGTAAAGGCATATCCAATATGGCTTGGGCTTGCAACTCACTCAGATGGAAGCGTTTGATCAGGCGAGTCTTGGCTGTTTCGGCATCTGAAGCGCGGCGAATCAAGGCGATCACTTCGTCCAGGTTATGTAAGGCAATGCGTAGACCTTCTAGGATGTGGGCTCGCTTGCGGGCGCGATCTAAGTCAAATTCACTGCGCCGCCGCACGATGTTGAGACGATGTTCTAAGTAAACTCGCAGGGCTTGTTTTAGGCTGAGTAAACGAGGTTCTCCATCCACCAATGCCAGCATAATCATGCTAAAGGTGCTGCGCATAGGTGTGTTCTTATATAGGTTGCGTAAAACAGTATCGGGTTCGGCGGTCTTACTCAGTTCGATGACCACTCGCATTCCCTGACGGTCGGATTCGTCACGCAAATCGGCAATGCCTTCGAGACGTTCTTCACGGACAAGAGTAGCGATGCGTTCGATCAGGGCGGCTTTGTTGGTCATGTAGGGTAGTTCGGTGATGATGATGCGGTTACGCCCTCGACTCATCTCCTCCACGTGGGCGCGTGCCTGCACAGTCACCTGACCGCGCCCAGTAGCGTAGGCTTTTGCCAGTGTCTCCCCTTCGGCTTCCTGGAGGATGATGCCGCCAGTGGGGAAATCCGGTCCAGGGATGAAGCGCATGAGATCCTCGATAGAAATATCATCCAAACTTTCCCATTTTTCGAGCATATAATTCAATGCAGCAATCACCTCGGACAGGTTATGTGGAGGAATACTGGTTGCCATGCCAACGGCGATGCCGGTAGCGCCGTTGACCAGTAAATTGGGAAAGGCGGCTGGCAGAACTTCTGGTTCGGTCAATGTGCCATCGAAGTTGTTGATGAAGTCCACTGTGTTTTTTTGGATGTCCGCCAACATGTGTGTGGCAAGCGGTGCTAATCGAGCCTCGGTATAACGCATTGCTGCGGGTGGATCGCCATCCACGCTGCCGAAATTACCCTGTCCATCCACCAAAATATAGCGCATGGAAAAGTCCTGTGCCATGCGCACCATGGCATCATACACAGCCATGTCACCATGGGGGTGGTATTTACCCAGCACCTCCCCGACTATTCGAGCGGATTTTTTATAGGCTGAATCGGGCGTCAGACCCATATCGTGCATGGCATATAGAATGCGGCGGTGGACGGGCTTCAGTCCATCGCGAGCGTCTGGCAGGGCTCGCGAGACGATCACGCTCATGGCGTAATCCAAATACGCCTGTTGCATTTCATGGTCAATATCAACGGAACGCACTAAACCGATTTCCATTGGTCACTCCGCGGCAAGACTTTTCCCCCATTTTACCGCACAAGCAAGGACTCCCACCAAGTTCACTTGGTGGGAGTCTACTCGGTGAGGTGGGCGGTATAGTACTCGAACCTACGACCTTTGCGATGTCAACGCAACGCTCTAACCAACTGAGCTAACCGCCCATTTTGTTTGTATTATACCTATACCTAAGAGAATTGACAAGGAATAGTTCAAGGCATTGGAGGATGTAATGGTCAGTGTACTTCAACCTAAAACTAACCTTAGAACGTTCGGATTTACTCATTCATACTTCGACTGTCAAGGTCATCCATAATCAGCACCTGGCTTTGTAAATCGAAGAGACGTCGGTAATAACCACCGCTTGCAAGGAGTTCGGCATGGGTGCCGCGCTCCACGATGTGACCTTTGCACAAGACGATGATCTCGTCCATGAGGTCCATCATCACCAGGCGGTGGGTGATCAGGAGGGTACTGCGGTTTGCCATCAAAGCAAAGATGGCTTGCAAAACTTGGCGTTCGGTCAACGAATCTAAATTAGCGGTAGGTTCATCTAGAATCAGCAGAGGAGAATCTTTCAACACAGCGCGAGCAATGCCAAGTCGTTGGCGTTCTCCTGCACTCAGGAACAATCCTCTTTCGCCGATTTTCGTCTCGTAGCCGTTTGGTAAGGATTGGATGAATGAGTGGATTTGAGCGACTTGAGCAGCGCGTTCGATCTCGGCTTGGCTTGCTTCTGGTCGGGCGATGAGCAAGTTTTCACGAACGCTAGCGTTGAATAAGTACGTATTTTGTGAGACGACAGCCATCAAACGACGCACATCCTCTTGTCGGTAGCGGCGGATATCTTCGCCATTGAGCAGAATCTCACCCTCCTTGAATTCCCAAAAGCGAAGCAACAGGTTGATTAGTGTTGTCTTTCCCGCTCCGCTTGGTCCAACAATGGCGATGTGTTTCCCGTGGGATAGGGTGAAGGTAATCCCTTCAAGTGCAAATGATGTATCGGGATAGAGTGATGGATAGAAAAAACATAGATTGCGAATCGTGAGGTTCACCGGATGCATTTTCGTTTCACACGATAGCGTCAAGGGTTGGACGGGGTCTTTGACTTCCGGGGGCGATAGGATCAATTCAAACAAACGACGTGCAGCCTGCAGGCTTTCTCCGAGAGAATGTGCAGCCTGTGGTAGAGGAAGGATCGCTTCAAAGGAGGTTAAAACGGCAATGACGATGACGGCTAAGTAAATACCGTTTAATATTCCCGAGGTCGTCAGGGGTATCATCAACCAGAGAACTGCCCAAACGCATAGATGTGTTGCTAAAAAGAGGAATGCGCTTTGCAATCCCCCCATTAATGATAGCGCCTCCTGTGTTCGATTGAATTTACCCTGGATGAGTTTAACACCCTGTAGGAATTGATGTTGGGCACGGAAAACCTGGAGGTCAGAAATACCCAAAATACTATCCATGATTGCACTGTAGAGTTTAGAACGAGCATAGACCAGTTGTTGATTTGGATGATGACTAAGCAGGTGGATTGCCAAGGGTATCCCGATGGAAGCAAGTAGGTAGAAGATGAGCATAGTGAATGCGAAAGAGGGATGAAAGCCTGCCAAAAACAACCAAGTAAACAACCCGGTCAATAAAGCCACAAAAGGTGGAGCGATGGCGCGCACATAGAAATTTTCCAACGAGGCGATGTCCGCAATTGCCCGGCTGAGGAGGTCGCCAACAGGCGTGTACAGTAGCCGGGCTGGTGCAAGAGGTTCTATAGCCTGGTAGAACGTGGTTCGTAATCTGGTTAAAAGGCGAAAGGTGACATCGTGAGATACCAGTCGTTCGAGGTAGCGGAAAATTCCTCGCCCAATGCCAAAAACACGTACGCCTGTGATAGCCACTTGTAAGGCAGCAATGGAAGGCTTCAATGCGGCGAATGAAATGATATAAGCAGAGGTGCTCATCAGACCAATGCTGCAAGCAATAGTAGCAAACCCCAAAGAAACGGACAAAATCATCTCCCGCATGAATGGTTTGAGAAGTGAAAGAAGCCGTATTAATACGGCTGTGTTTCCCAATCCTGAACTAGGTCGGTGGGTATCTTCGATCGTCGTTGAGGGAATTGCAATTTGGTCCGAGGCATCTAGAGAACGATCGGCTCTCTTTGGCGAACGCGATGGGAGAATATTCATTTGTTCCGAATAATGGCGGATTAGGCGTTGGTATAGTCCGCTTTGTTGGGAGAGCGAAGAGTGTGTTCCCATTTGCACTACCCGACCTTCGGCGAGGACAATGATGAAATCTGCATTGCGCACAGTGTTCAATCGGTGGGCGATGACCAAGCTGGTGCGTCCGTGAAACAATCTTGTTTGCGCCTGGGTAATGCTCTCCTCGGTTTCTGGGTCCAAGTTAGATGTTGGCTCATCGAAGATGATCAAATGAGCCTTGCTCAAGAACGCGCGTGAAAGTGCAATGCGCTGGGCTTCGCCAGCGCTCAAACGTGCTCCTCGTTCACCAATCTTGGTTTGGTACCCTTGGGGCAAACTCTCAATGAATTCATGGGCACCGGATATCTGAGCAGCCAGGATGACCTCTTCAAGGCTGGCTTCTGGGTTGGCTAGGCGAATGTTTGCTAAGACACTATCATTGAATAGATAAGGGTTTTGTGGAAGCCATGCAATTTGCCTGCGCCATTCTTCTGTAGGGATTTGATCTAAGGGTTGATCATTGACGAAAATTTGACCGTGGGTGGGTTGGATAAATCCCAATAATAAATAAGCAAGTGTGCTCTTACCTGCACCACTGGGTCCAACCAATGCAACTCTTTGCCCGCTGCCGATTTCAAATGAGATACCTTGAAGTACCTCACGACCATCTGGATAGGTGAAACCGACTTCTTTAAACACGATTCGTGGGGGAGATTCTTTTCGCTGAGTAGGCAATAGGTCAGTTGATGATTGGGGTGAGGTTCGGATGGGGTTCGATGTGGGCAAATCCAACGCGTTTGGTGGGATAGTCTGGAAAAAAGAGAAGAGTCGCTTAGCCACCTCTGTGCCTGATATTGCAGCGTGAAAGCGCATTCCTAACATACGTAGGGGAAGGTAAAATTCCGGAGCAATAAGTAAGACAAAAAATGCCTGCTCGAATTCCAATTGCCCATATAGTAGGCGTAGACCGATCTCAACTGCCACGATAGCCGTGCTCAAAGTCGAGACCAATTCGAGTACGAGGGCAGAAAGGAAGGTGATACGCAGCACCTCTAGCGTTGTTTTACGATAGCGTTCGCTTGTCTGAGCAATGATTTGGTCTTGTTCACGACTGCGACAAAAAATTTTCAATGTCGTCAACCCTTGGAAAATATCGGTGAGGTGAGCGCTGATGTGGCTTAGCGCTTGCCATTGACGCTTGGTTAGGTTGCGCCCCATGTTCCCAATCAACACCATGAAGAAAGGTATCAATGGGGCAGTTAGCAACATCACTAACCCTGTGAGAGCATCCAGAGGAAATACAAAGAGCAAAAAGGTGAGTGGCACCAATACAGCCAGAACCAGTTGAGGGATGTATTGGCTGAAATAGGCATCTAGGGTTTCTATGCCCTCGGTCGCCAGGTTGGTGAGTTCACCACTGCGTTCATTACCGATGTAAATAGGTCCAAGGGTTTGAACATGTTTTAAGAACTGTTCCCGCAAGTCGCTTTTGATCCGAATAGACGATTTTTTAGCGGTTATTTCACTCATGCAAACCAAGCCAGCTCTAATCAGCAATAAGAGGAACAACATTCCCAGATAATTTGAAACACCCGATAACGTTTTATCATTCAAAAAGACCTGGGCAATGATGTGACTGATTGTACGTGCTTGCAGAATGGTACATAGACCTGCAAGAAAGCCAAGCGCAATCGTCGCCCCTAAGTAGATGCGGGAAGTATTGGTGAATCGAAGCAAACGAAGATCAATTCGCATTTATCCGAGATGCAATCATAGAAGCAATAAAAGAAAAGGGCATGCACAGGCACGAATTATCCTGGTTATGCCCTCCATGGAAAATTCTGCTGAAGGGAAAATTGTATTAACTCATTGCTCCTCTCAGTATGTAAGCGATTCCGGCTTGCTCTCAACCCGCTTGCGGAATATCCAATAACTCCAACCTTGATATAGCAACACAAATGGTAAAAGGATGATTGCTACAATGGTCATGACCCGGAGCGTATATGGATTCGATGCAGCGTTGTAGATGGTCAGGCTCCATTCCGGGTTGAGGCTAGAGATCATCACCCTGGGATAAAGGATCAAGAACAGTGTGGTTACGGCAGAAGCAATGGATATCGTGGTGGTAAGGAAAGCCCATCCAAACCGCCCTTTGCGAATTAGGTAGCCACATATCAAAATAGACAATAGCCCTGCCAGTGGAACCCCTCCAGGGTCAATGCCCAACCTCTCAACAATGTCAGTGGAAAGATAGGTTGCAATGAGGAAGAGAATTAAAATGATGATCACGGGTAACCACATCCGGCGAGTAAGAACTTGCGCCTTTTCCATGACCTCGTTGGTCGTCTTCATGCTGAGGAAGATAGCCCCATGTAGCATGAAAGTTAAAACCGTTGCAACACCACCTAATAGTGCATAGAGGTTAAGCAGGTTTAAGAAACCGCCTACATATTGCATATTCGCATTGATGGGTACGCCACGTGCTAAATTGGCGAATGCTACACCCAGCAGAAATGCAGGTAGAAGACTGCCGCCGAAGATTGCCCAATCCCAGAGATTTCGCCACCTTGGACTTTCATCTTTGCTACGGAATTCGATCGCCACACCACGCACGATCAGACCAAGCAATAGGAGAAACAAAGGCAAATAAAAGCCACTGAACATCGTGGCATACCAGTGAGGGAAGGCAGCGAAAGTTGCACCACCGGCTGTAATCAGCCAAACTTCATTGCCATCCCAATGGGGTCCAATAGTGTTGAGGATCACACGACGTTGGGTGTCGTTACGACCAAGCCAGGGCAGTAAAATGCCTACGCCGAAGTCAAACCCTTCGAGGATAAAGAAGCCGATGTAGAGGACAGCGATTAGGATAAACCAAAGCGTGTTGAGGTCCATAATTTGCCTCCTAAACGGTTTGATTCTGGGAAACAACGAGTGGCGGAGTGCTTTCGTCGGTGGATGTTGGTTCAATGACAGGTTGAATTCCAGCGATCGCGTATTTTCTTAAAAGATATATGGTTGCCAAGATGAGTGCACTGTAAATTAGCACATAACCTATCAAGGATATCATCAACATACCTGAAGTAACATTGGGTGAGGTCGCCTCATCTAACTTGACCAATCCATATACGACCCAAGGAAAACGCCCAACTTCAGTCAAAATCCATCCAGAGGTATTGGCGATGTAGGGAAGGATGATCGCCCAAGTGAGGATTTTTAAGAACAAGGGTCGTTTTTCAACCAATTCTCCAAGGGCTAAAAAGAGGGCATAGACTGCTAAGAGGATCAGGATGATACCTGCTCCAACCATCGCTCGGAAAGACCAATAGGTAATCACAGGGGGTGGGGTGTAATCTCCTGGTCCGTATATATTCTCGTACTTTGCCTGTAGTTGATTCATGCCTTGTACTTCCCCGGTGATTTGATTGTAGGCTAGCAGGCTCAGTAGCCGTGGAACTCGAATGGAAAATACCTCACGCTCACCTTGAAGGTCTCCGATGGTGAAGAGAGATAGAGAGGCTGGATTTTCGCTTTCCCAAAGGGCTTCCATGGCAGCCATCTTCATGGGTTGCATCTCCACCACGTGTTGGGCTTGACTGTGTCCATTGACCCCAAGCGCAATGCTGGCAATCATCCCAACAATAGCAGCCAGTTGGAAGGAACGTCTGAAGGCATCATTTGGGTTTGGTCGTAGGATATGATAAGCGGAAATACCTAGGATGAAGAAAGAAGCCGTCGTCAATCCAGACATGAGCACATGGGGGTATTGCACCCAGATGTTTGGGTTGAGCACCAAGGCGAAGAAATCACTCATGATGGCTCGATCCCCTTGCAGGGTATAGCCAACGGGTTGTTGCATGAAAGAGTTGGCGATTAGAATCCAGAGGGCGGAGATATTTGAGGCAAATGCGACGAACCACATGGCTGCTGCGTGCATTCCCTTAGAAAGCCGATCCCACCCAAAGACCCAAATACCTAAGAAGGTGGATTCTAAGAAGAAGGCAAGTAGTGCCTCGATAGCCAAGGGTGCGCCGAAGATATCCCCTACGAAGCGGGAATATTCTGACCAGTTCATGCCGAATTGGAATTCTTGCACAATGCCGGTCACCACGCCAAGGGCAAAATTGATGACAAACAATTTGCCCCAAAACTTCGTCATTTGTTTGTACACCTCTTGACCGGTGCGCACATAGAGGGTCTCCATGATAGCAACAAGGATGGAAAGACCGAGAGTAAGCGGAACAAAGAAAAAGTGATATACGGTAGTGATGGCAAATTGTAGTCGAGCGAGTAAGATAGTATCCATAACCTATCTCCTATCGTGAAAAAAGATGATAAGTTTCGATGACCAACGGTTGAATCAAGCGACTAGGCTCGCCAGAAACCACGCCGCACGGGGCGAATGTCCTCGGCAGTGATCATGGCTTGTGGATCGGCTTCTTCAACGAGTTTTCTCACCTCCTCCACACGTTTACGTAAGACACTGCAGTTGATGATCGTAACAGTACCGTTCATACCACGCCCGGATATCTCAGTGGCTGCAAAGCCAGCAACACGTAGATGTTCAGCAACCTCCGCACCGCGTCCGGTGCTGATGATGCGCAGATGGGTGTGCCCTATGGCAATGCTCTCCTCGATCATCATGCCAACGATGTTCCCGGTCGCAAATCCCGCGGCATATCCAACAAGGTTAAGCCAATTGTTTAAATCGGTTAGAACTTGTCGTAGGGCAATGACGAAAACCACGGCTTGAGCAAAGCCGAAAATCCAAGCAAAACCTTTGCGCCCCCGAACCACCATCAACATGCGCAAGGTCATCAGGGACACATCTACAACGCGTAACACAAAGATGAACAGTGCAGATAGGATTATAGTGAACATCGTCTTCTGGTTATGCTCGCCAAAAACCTCTACGGAGAGGACGAATATCTTCAGCCGTAATGAAGGCGTTATCGTCAATTTCGTTGACAATACACCGAACCTTATCTACATGTTTGCGGCGTACACTGACGATCAAGACCGTAACGATACCGTCTTTGCCTCGCCCTGGAATTTCCGTAACGGCAAAGCCTTCCTGACGCAATCGATCAGCAATGGACTGCCCCAGTGACGTGCTAATGATGCGTAAGTGGGTAAAGCCAACGGCCAGTGATTCCTCAATCCACATGCCCACGACATTACCACTGGCGAATCCCGCTGCGTAGCCAACAATGTTGAGCGGATTTTCAAGGTTTCTCAGGACCGAACTGATTGCTGCGATGAAGATTGCAGATTGGGCAAAGCCTAAAACCCAAGTCAGCACCTTCTTACCACGCATCACATAAAGAATACGTAGAGTATCCAGGCTCATATCGGAGACGCGCAAAAAGAAAATCAACAGAGCATTCAGCCATGCATGTAAGGAGAAGAGGGATTCCATGATGCTTATTCGAGTACCTCCTTTGGTGCAACCATTGGTCTCATTGCTGGCAAGTAAAGACGTTGTGTATATTCTTTAAGCATTCGGTTCATACTGAATTGTGGGGCAAGGGTGCGAATCGATTCTTTCGTTCGGGCAATCCAATCTCCGGGCAATCCATCCGACGAACGCTCTTGATAATATAGAGGGATGATTTGATTTTCCAAGGTCTCGTACAGGCTTTCAGCATCCATTTCATCTTGGAGGTTAGGGTCATCGTGTTCTTTATCTTCACCGATAGCCCAGCCGTTCAGCCCATTGTATCCTTCTCGCCACCATCCATCTAAAACAGAGAAATTCAGCACACCGTTAATGGCAGCCTTCTGCCCAGATGTACCACTGGCTTCATTCGGACGTCGTGGTGTATTTAACCACACATCAACGCCTTGGATCAAATAGCGTGCCAAGTTCATGTCGTAATCTTCTAAGAAGACCAGTCGTCCACCATTTTCGGCTTTCTTGACGATGCGGTAAACCTCCTGTATCAGTAGTTTCCCCGGTTCATCCGCCGGATGGGCTTTGCCTGCGAAGATGATTTGAACGGGCATATTCGGACGGTTGATGATATCCAGTAATCGCGGCAGATCACGTAAGATCAGGTTGGCTCGCTTATAGGTGGCGAAACGACGAGCAAATCCAATGGTCAACGCATAGGGGTCCAAAAGGACGCCGGAAGCAATGACTTGAACGGGGTGTACAGTGGCTTTCAACCACAAATTGCGGGCGCGATCGCGTATGTATGCGACGAGTTTCCTTTTCAGATGGCGTCGTACCGTCCAGAGTTCTGCATCGGGTATGTTTTCGATGTCCTCCCAGACTTCCGGATCGTCCATATTTTCGATCCAGTGAGGACCTAAGTACCGGTCAAACAGGTGGCGCATGCGACGGGCTAGCCAGGAGAGGGTGTGGACACTGTTGGTGATATGGGTGATCGGCACTTCTTGTATCGGACGATCTTGCCAGAGAAAATGCCATGCCTTGCGGGCTACTTGGGCGTGTAATTCCGAAACACCGTTGATTCTCTCACTCATGTGAATGGCAAGGATCGGCATGCTGAAAGTATCACCCCATGGGTTGCCCCGCCTTGCCAAGTTGATGAATTGCTCGCGTTCCAATCCTAGTTCTGCCCATAGATGAGAGAAATATTTGTCTATTAACCAAAGCGGAAATTCATCGTGGGCGGCGGGGACGGATGAATGGGTGGTGAACACGGTCGTCTCCCGAATGCGTTGGATGGCTTGCTCGGGGGTATATCCAGATTTGACCATTTCGCGCATCCGTTCGAGGGTAAGGAAGGCAGAGTGTCCTTCGTTCATGTGCCATACGGTTGGGTTGTATCCTAATACACGCAAAGCCCGGACTGCACCGATTCCCAAGATGATTTCTTGGGCAATGCGCATTTCTAAATCGCTGATATACAGGCGCGAAGTCAATTCCCGATCAAAAGGGGAATTGACTTCCACATCGGTATCTAAAAGGAAGAGTGGCACGCGACCAACCTGGACCACCCAAATTCGGGCAATCACATCGCGCCCAGCCAGTTCAACAGAGATGGTGACCGGGTTGCCATCATGATCTTTTATAGGCAGAATGGGTAAGTCCTCGTATTTTAACCGAGTGTAGCGTGCTTCTTGCCAGCCATCCTCAGTGATGTGTTGGCTGAAGTATCCCTGAGTGTAAAGGAAACTCACAGCGACCATTGGCATGCCCAAATCGCTTGCCCCTTTGAGGTGATCGCCAGAGAGTACGCCTAGTCCACCCGCATAAATCGGGATGGTTTCGTGTAAGCCGAATTCTGTAGAGAGATAGGCTATTGGCTGGTTGTGAAATTCGGGGTGATGCTTAGTGTACCAGGTCTCTTCTGCCTTCATATACTGATCGAAGGCGCGTAGGATACGGTCATAGAAATCCAGATAGTAGCGGTCTTGGGTGACTGCGTTCAGGCGAACCCGTTCCACTTTGCGCAAGAAGATAATTGGGTTGTGGTAAACTCTTTCCCAAAGGTCTTTATCAATGCGCGAATAGAGCCTTTGGGAGTCTGGATTCCAGGTCCACCATAGGTTATAGGCTAACTCACCTAATCGTTGAATGCGCCTTGGTAAGCTGAAATCGTTGGGAATCTCGACATGGAATGGTTCTAAGTTTAGATTCATTTGCCTCTCTGAAGTATAAGTAATGTGATGAAAGTGCTCGAATTAGAATCTTACCACGGATAATCAACCTTTGTATTGACGAAAAAGCAATGCCAATTCATTGTTTTGGTCAATTTAATAGCGATGGTCAATGTGAGCGAAGTAGACCTTATTAGAGATTTAGCATGGCGTATCCTGGAACTCGACCTTACGCCGGTGGTCAGATACCGTTTGTTGCACGATGTGCTCTGCCTATCCTCAGAGAATCCCGAAGTTGCGAAGGTGAAGAAAAAATTGGATGAGAGCCCTCATCTTCAAGTTCTTGGTGCGGAGCAAAGGCTCGATGGCAGTTGGGGTAGGTTTCATTCTCGGGATTCATCAATCAGGCATCGAATTCCAACGACTGAAGTGGGCATAGAGAGAGCACTCGCGTTAGGACTGGACACGTCTCATCCAATCCTAAAGAGGGCTTCAGAGTATCTGTGTGCTATCTTGGAAGGAAGGGTAGATTTTCCCGATCCCCCGGAAAAGAACGAACGTTGGGCAATTGGAGTGCGGTTGTTTACTGCTGCCTTACTAGCACGGGTTGCCCCGCAGATGCCCATTCTGGATAGGGAGTGGTGCCTCTGGGCAGAGGTTGTCTGTCGCACTTTTATTGATGGCGAATATGACCCTCGAGCCGAATTGTTCGCATTGAGGGAGCAGACTGGTTTAAAGGACGTTGGTTACCTCCGCCTGGCTAACAAGTACCACCTGATGGTCCTTTCTAAAAAAGAGAACGAATTGCCCCCGAGGGTGCTCTCCGCTTTGCTGAAGTGGTTGTGGCAAAAAGAGACAGGAATTGGTTATTTGGGACAACCTTTGCACCAATTACCCCCGAATCGTAAACCGGCTGCATTGAACGCCTGGTTTGCTTCGTTAGAACTTCTCTCTCATTTTTCGGGTTGGCATGAGGTTGCTGAGGAGGCAATCACTTGGTTATGGAGTCAACAAGGTAAGAGCGGGTTTTGGGATTTTGGACCTCTGCCGCCCAATAGCACTGTTTTGCCTCTCTCTGATACCTGGCGGAGGAGATTAACGCGCAAATTGGATTGGACCGTGCGCACCTTGGTATTGTTGAGTAAGTTCTATCAAAAGTAATTTCTCCATTTCACCAATCACGCACAAGAGCCATTTTCTTACTTACAGTCTCGCTATCTTATCCCTTGTAATCTTTTATAAAATCTCACTTCTCCTAGCGACTGAAAACTGCCTCCTTCAACTCTCCCATTTTGGTACATAGGGAAAGTATGACCGCAATCACGTAGCTGCTTGAGGGTCTGTGTTAACCCGATCGTACCAAACTCGCGCGCATGGGTGACATGGTCGAGGTCGAGGATTTCGGTCAGAATGGTCTCGTGGTCACCGGCTTGTTGAAGCACTCGTCCGTTTGGGTCAACCATGATGGACTTCCCGCCGCCATAGGGTCCGACCCCATTGAGGCTGATGAAATAGCATTGGTTGAAGATTGCGTTGGCTTGGGCAAGCACCAATTCTAGAGAGCGATCGGAAGTTGGGGTCATGGTCGGTTGGAGGATGACTTCGGCTCCCATCCACACCAAGTTGCGAGCAACTTCTGGAAACCAGAGGTCATAACAAATGCATAATCCAAATCGTCCAACTTCCGGAATATCGAAGACGCAGAATCGTTCCCCAGGAGTTACTTCGGATTCAAACGGTAGCCAGGGAAACATCTTGCGGTATTTGGCAACGATCTCGCCTCTGGGAGAGATCACGATGGCCGTATTGTAGATCGAGTCCCCTTCCATTTCATACATAGACCCTGGCACCAACCATTTGCCGGACCGATGCGCAATGGCGCACAATCTATCGGTGAGCGGACCGGGAATCGGTTCGGCATTTTTACGCCATGGGTTTGGAGTGTTACTCGAGACAAATTGGACAAGACCCGAGATAGCCAATTCGTGAAATAGGATCAAATCCACCCAAGGGAAATTGAGTGTAATCTGCTTGACGGCATCTGCCATCTTATCTACCGTTGCTTGAGCATCCCAAGGGATGACGGACAATTGTACTCCTGCGATACCAAGAAGCCTTGCCATATGATTCTCCTATATGAGGGTATTGGTTGAATGTTTTGGGCTCGCTCCGTTGCCTTCGACGAGGTGACAGGCTGCCCAGTGCTTCGGTTGAATTAGGTGGAGGGGTGGTTCTTGTCGCTTACATATCTCCTGAACCCATGGGCAGCGAGTATGGAAGCGGCACCCTGAGGGTGGGTTGACCGGGTTTGGGATGGTGCCTTGCAATATCACAAGTTCTTTCGCTCCCGCAAATTCCGGTTGAGGGATTGCCTGAATCAGTGCTTGCGTGTATGGATGCAACGGTGAAGTAAACATCGCTTCGCTTGGACCAATCTCCACCAATTTACCGAGGTACATCACACCAATGTGGTCACTGATGTGCTGCACCACACTCAAATCGTGAGAAATAAATAAGTAGGTCAACCCTTTGGACTTCCGCAGTTCTTCGAACAAATTGATGATCTGTGCCTGGACGGAAACGTCCAAGGCAGAGGTCGGTTCGTCTAACACAAGAAGTTTGGGATTGAGTGCCAATGCACGCGCTACGGCTACACGCTGGCATTGCCCACCCGATAATTCGTGGGGGAAGCGGTCCAAGTGTTGTGCTCCTAACCCAACCAAGGAAAGCAGTTCAACGACGCGATCTCGGATGTGTGTTTTATGAATTACCCCATGAGTGCGTAGAGGTTCGGCGACGATATCTAGCACCTTTAAGCGCGGGCTTAATGAGGCTAGAGGGCTCTGAAACACGATTTGCATCTCACGTCGCATTGCACGCATTTCCGCATCGTTGAGGGAGGTCAGATCGACCCCATTGAAGAACACCTTGCCGGAAGTCGGCTCGATCAAACGTAACAATAAGCGTCCGAAGGTCGTCTTTCCACACCCCGATTCACCAACAAGCCCGAAGACTTCTCCATGTTCAATGGATAAACTGACATGGTCTACAGCGTGAATGAACTTCGGTCCACCCGAAAGCCACCCTCCAGGGAGACGAAAGTATTTGACCAGGTCCACCGTTTGAACAAGCGAATGTGCTGGACTCTCGTTAGGAGGTACAAGGTCACTTGCTTTCATGCGCTCTCCTTGGTTGGTTCGCTCAGAAAACAAGCGCATTGGTGAGATGCATCTAGCGAGTACAGGGGTGGTTGTTCTGTATGGCAACGTTCGAAGGCATAGGCACATCGCGGGGCGAAGGCGCAACCACGTAATTTACCTATATCCACTGGTACACTGCCTGGAATGGCTACCAGAGGATGCCCTCGGCTGCCAATGCGAGGGATTGCATTCATCAAACCGAGCGTATAAGGGTGTTGTGGTGACTCAAAGATAGCCCGTGTGCTTCCCATCTCGACAACTCGACCGGCATATAACACGGCTAAACGATCGCAAGTGTGAGCAACAACGCCCAAGTTATGGGTGATTAGGATGACAGCAACATGAAACTTACGTTGTAATTCGCGCAGTAGCATCAAAATCTGGGCTTGGATGGTGACATCGAGGGCAGTGGTTGGCTCATCCGCGATCAACAATTGCGGACGACAGGAGAGAGCCATCGCAATCATAACCCGTTGTTGCATGCCTCCGGATAATTGATGGGGATACGATGCCAGTATGCGTTCAACATCCGGTAGACCGACAGCGGTGAGCATTTCACATGCGTGAAGATGCGCTTGTTTCGAGGAATAGCCCATGTGGTCTCGAATGACGCGCTCGATTTGCGAGCCAATGGTGAATACCGGATTCAGGGAGGTGGATGGGTCTTGGAAGATCATGGCAATCTGCCCCCCACGTACTTGGCGCATCTCTTGTTCCGATAAGCTCAGCAAGTCTGTGCCATCGAAAGAGATGATGCCGGCGATTATCGTGGCGGATTTTGGCAATAAGCGCAAGATAGATAGCCCGGTGATGGTCTTTCCACAACCCGTTTCTCCCACTAAGCCAAAGATTTCACCCATCTGCACGTTAAATGTGACACCATGTAGGGCACGAAACCGACCGCGATGGGTACGGAATTCTACGCATAAATTTTCTATGTGCAATAATGGTGAAGTCATCGGTATTGACGCGGGTCAAAAATATCGCGAAGGGTATCGCCGAGAAGATTGAAGGCAAGAACCACGATGAAGATTGCCAAGCCAGGATAGGTAGATAGCCACCATTGCTTCAAGATATACGTTCTTCCTTCACTAACCATCAGTCCCCAATCGGGGGCAGGTGGTTGCGTTCCCAACCCCAGGAATGCCAATCCTCCCATGGCTAGGATGACTGTGCCCAGGTCAACGGTTGCCTGTACCAAGATTGGTGAGATGCAGTTGGGTAAGATGTGACGTAGGATAATGACCGAATCGCGTACGCCTACCGATCGGGCGGCTTCCACAAAATAGCGACTGCGCAAACTAGCCGAAATGCCTCGGACAAGCCGTGTATACCAAGGCCACCAAGAGATCACCAAGGCGATTGCGGCATTTGTCAGCCCTCTACCAAGGGCTGCTGTGATTGCCATGGCTAACAGAAGCGAAGGAAAGGCTAAAAAAAGGTCGGTGATGCGCATGATCACTTCGTCTATCCATCCCCCCTTGTATCCAGCAATAGCCCCAAGAGGTGCACCAATCAATACAGCAAATAACACTACACCGATTGGCACGATCAGGGCAGGTCGTGAGCCGATGATGATGCGGCTGAGTACATCTCGCCCGAAGCGGTCTGCTCCAAGTGGGTGTTCTCTTGAGGGAGGAAGCATAGTGTCTGCCGCCACTGTTTTTCCAGCCCCTTGTTCGGGATATGGTGCGATTTGGTAGGCAAAGATAGCGACTAAGATGAATAGGGCAATGATAATTAGGCAAAGCAAAGAAAGTGGATCGCGTGCAATGATACGCAAGATGTAAAACGCCGAACGACGCCTTAGCAAAGGTGATTCAACTTCTAGATCGGGTTCAATGACAGGGACAGTAGCCATGGTTATTTCAAACTGATGCGTGGGTCAACCCACGCTTGCAGAAGGTCTACCACCAGGTTGATCACTACATATCCCACAGCACCGAACAAGGTGACGCCCATGATGGCGGGATAATCCACATTGAGCAACGAACGTACTGTGAACAATCCTAATCCTGGCCAAGTGAAAACCACTTCGACGAAAAATGTACCGGTCAGGGCGAAAGCCAGGGTTAATCCGATGATTGTCAGTGCGGGACCAATGGCATTCTTCAAGGCGTATGCGTAAATGATGATTACATCACGTGTGCCATAGGCTCTGGCAGTGCGGATATAGTCTTGTTCTAAAACCTCCAACATGGCGGCGCGAGTCATACGAGCAATTAAACCAATGGGGTAGGCTGCTAAGGTGGATGCAGGTAAGATGATGTGTAGGGCAACATCTTTCAAGGCAGTCCAATTGCGTCCGATGAGCGAATCAATCAGTAAAAAGTTGGTCACAGGTTCGATTGGGCTGATGAAGCGGATGTCAGTGTCCACTCTTCCTGAGAGAGGTAAGATGTTTAGATTACGAAAGAAGACGATCTGTAAGATCAACCCTAACCAAAAGGCGGGCATGGAAACGCCGATGATGGAAATCGTGCGAATCGCCACATCTGGCCATTGCCCTTGCCAACGGGCACTTAGCACGCCGAGGGGAACACCGATCAGGACCGCCAAGAACATGCCTGCGAATAACAATTCCAAGGTTGCCGGCAGCCGTCCGAAAATCTCTGCCGTCACAGGGCGCTTTGTGCCAATCGAGATACCGAGGTCCCCTTTGAGAAGGTCGCGCAAATATACAGCATACTGTACGGGTAATGGTTTATCCAAGCCAAGTTGTTTGGTCACGCGTTCGATGTCTTCCGGACGTGCCTTTGGACCAATGTAAAGCGCAGCTGCATTCGAAGGGACTACCCGCGCAAGCAGAAAGGTGATGATGGATACCCCAATCAACACAAAGAGCGAAGTAAGAAATCGCCGAAGGATGAACTCGAGTCTTCGCATGGTATCAGTAGGTCTGACGGGGTTTTCAACCCGTCAGACCTTTTGATATACGTTTATTCGGTGTACAGTTCGTAATAAAAGTGATGCACAAATGGGTAGTTCAAATTATACTGATACCCTTTGATGTAATCCGGGATGATGAAGACCGCCTTGGTGTCGAAGAAGAAAATGCCAGGTGCCTCTTCGACCAGCAGGTTCATGGCGTCTATATACTTTTGTTGTGCGGTTTCCGGATCGGTCACGGTTAAAGCAGCAGCTTCGTCAATCAATGTGTCAAAGGTCTCGTTCTTCCAATAACTCAAGTTGAAGAAAGGCTTCTCACTGCTGTGGAACATCGAATAGAGGTTATCGGTACCTGCATCGCTATATGTAGGCCAATAGAGTAAGAGGAAGATATCTTGTGCGTTAGGTGGATCTGATTTCGCTAGTTCCCATTGCTGATTGAACAACATTGGCTCAATCTGAACTTCCACCCCGATTTGTGCGAAAGAATCTTTGATGAGTGGTGCGAAAGCAGCCTCGATGTCATTTTCGGCAGCGTAGGTTAATTTCAGTGTAAATCCGCCATTCTCATAGCCAGCCTCAGCCAGCAGTTGGCGTGCTTTTTCTAAGTCGTAGGTGTATTGGTTTACTTTCTCAGACCATGGCCAAACACCGGCTGGAACAGGACCGCGACTCTGGGTTCCGAGACCCTTGACAGCAAGTTGGATAATGTCCTGATAAGGTATGGCATAGGACAGTGCCTGACGCACTTTGATGTTGTCAAGCGGTGGACGAAGCACATTGAAGAAACCAACGTAGTTGAAGAATGAAGGCTCTTCAACAACGGTGTATTCCTCACGATTGCGAAAATCCTCGTAATTCTCGGTTGGAATGCGTGTAACTAAATCCACCTCGCCACCTTCGAGCATTTGTTGTTGTTGAACGGCTTCTGGTACGATTTGGATCAACACCTTGTCAAAGTGTTTGACATCTTCCCAGCCTCCCCAATACTCATCAAACTTGGTCAAGACAATCTCTTGGTCAGGTACATACGATTCGAGCATGTACGGACCGGTACCGGCTTCGATTCCTGCTTCGAAATAGCCGGGATCGGCTGCAACCGCCTCCAAGGCTTTCGGGCTGACAATCCAGGCACCATAGAGCGATGAAGCAATCAGGTCAAGTGGAGCGGCATAACTGAGATTGAATTGAACGGTCAAGTCGTCAATAACCTCAATACTTTCCAAAGGTGCCCAAATGAAGGAGGCACCTGCGCGCTCCTTGGCAGCCTCGATGGACATCTTTACAGCCTCAGCAGTCAGTGGTTCACCATCATGGAACTTGACATTGGGGCGCAGATGGAACGTCCAGACCTTACCATCCTCACTAATGTCCCAACTTGTCGCCAAGAGTGGTTTAAACCGTTCGGCTGCATTTGGTGGATTGATGCGTAGTAGTTGTTCATACATATTTGCCATGTAAGCGGCTTCTGTAGAGAAGGAGGCGATGGGATCCCAAGTGGTAATATTGGCAGTGTTAGCGACCTTCAAGACGCGCAGTTCGGGCTTTGCTTCGCTCGGCTGGGTAGGTTCCACGGCAGGTTGGGTTGGCTCTTCTATGACTTGCGTGGCAGGTACTTGGGTTGGCGGGGGCACCTCGGTAGGTGGAGGCGCTTCGGTGGTAGCGGGACCCGCACAGGCGGTGAAAAGCCAAGTGATCACCACCATGATTCCGATGATAGATGATTTTCTGCTCATTTTTTCCTCCGTATGTGTTTAACTAAAATCGAATCCATGTGGCATAACCCTTTATCCATTGTATCCCCATGAATTTGCAAAATTTTTGCAAAACATTTGCAAGTGGTGAGGTCTTTTCAGGGCAGGCTTTTTTCTTGGTAAGCCCTGCTCAATTCGGCTTGCATCTCAGCGGCGATGGGGTGTGCAGGGTATCTATTCTCCATTTCGTCCGGATCGTTCTCGAGATCGTAGAACTCGTATTGATGGTCGTAATTGCGATAGCCAAGATAGTAGACGAGTTTGTATTGCCCTTTAATGAGAGCAATGGTTGCTTTGGTAAGGGGAGCGAAAGAGGGGTTTTTCTTGGCTTCTATCACGAAGATGCTGCGTTGATGGTCTGATTCTTCGGGTGTGAAAGGCAATGCCTTTCCCTCACACCATGTCGGGATAGGCAGATGAGCAATGTTTAGCAAGGTTGGAAGGATGTCTATGTTGCTGGTAAGTGAATGAATATCCTGACGATGAGTCTGACCGGGTGACGAGATGATCAAGGGGATGCGGATGACCGGTTCGAACAGTAGCGGAGTGGAATGACCAATGACACCACGCTCGAACATCTCTCCGTGATCGGATGTGACAATGACATAACTATTCTCAAAGAGGCGACTCTCTTCCATAAAATCTAATAACCGTCCAAACTCTGCATCAAGATTGGCAATATATTCATCATATCTACGTCTTTGTGAATCGAGACGTTCGGTAGGTGTCTTAGGCGCTAGGGGGTGGCGTTTCTTTACAGGAGGTGACCATCCATCTTCAAACAACCCAAGATATGGTTTGGTTGGCATATAAGGAGCATGAGGTGGCATGAAGTGTATGTAAGTGAAAAACGGCATAGGTAATTCGCTTAGGAGGTTTATCACCCCATCGGTGATTTGATTGAGAGAGAAATATACATCGGTATTTGCCAAGCGAGGCAAACCTTGTGGGTATATTTCCTTGAAATTCTGACTGCTTATGTGTCGATGTATAAGGACACGAAAATCACTCAAAATGGATAGAAACAATGATCCATGGGCTTCTTCGCGGCGAAATAGAAATTCATCGAATGCCTTGAGACCGTAGACTGCATCGCGTTTGAATAATCTGGGGTAGATTGCGCTACTGACCAAAGAATAACTATCCAGTGGTAAATGGCGATCGATCTCCTTGCCACATTGATGAAGCAACATATCCGCATAGATATTCTGTGAAAAGACAATTTGGTTATAGGAATCTCCGAGCAATTGAAACAAATTTCGGTTACTCACCTTAGATGAGATCAATCCACTCAAACTAAAGGCGCGATGAGTCCATGGATGGCATCCGGTGAAAAGCGATGCTGTGCTCGGGGTTGTGAAGTTTGCGGCAGAGTGGTGAGCATGATATACATTTGCCCTTTGCGCAAATCTCTCCAGATTGGGGCTGGTCTTGCGAGGGTAGCCGTAGAGAGATAGATTGTAGGCAGAGAGTGCATCGAACAAAATCAAGATGATGTTTGGTCGCTTTCTATCAGAAGGTGAACGGTTAGTCGCTTCAGATGGTATTACTCTAACCAGCGGTACCAAGGAGAGGGTTGATAAGAGCTTCAAAAATTCTCGTCGAGAGAGCATGTCCTTCATCGTTTATCTCAAACTCGAAGATAAAGACCTGTTAGAACAAATTACGAAGGAGAACAACGATGACCCCTATGAAACCTAGGGGTACATAAATATAGGTGAAGACCGTCATTCTTTCTGCTAAGGCATTGACCCATCGGGTAAGTGTCTTGAACTTCCTGAAGATGGCATAACTACCTAAGATCGCTGCAAAAATGAACATCAGGATCACAAACGGCGACGCCATGAGCAGGCGCGGGTCAAGGTCGTAAACCAGTCCGATCTTGCGTTGGGCAAGGATGGCGCTGATGCTCATCACCGCTGCCAGGCTACTACCTTGGGTGGTGAACCGTTCCTTGAAGTATTTACTGGGCAGGAGTATGGATAAAAAGGAAAGAAAAGCCGCCATCACTACGCTTTCGAAAAGACAAAAGGCTAGGATGTATGCAACCAGGATCAAAATATTCTTCACGTTCAGGTAGAATAACCAACTGGGTAAGTACCATGCTGCTCTGTAGAGCGCCCAAGAGTAAATGAAAAATACAAACATTGAGAAAACGGGTAAGACCTCTTGCTTCGTTGGAAGGGAGTGGAAAAGTTTTTCTCTAAAGGTAACCAAGGCTTTTCAATCTCTCCTCAAGCATCTTCTGATCTTCGTCAGGGAGTGGAATTTCAGGCGGTGGTTTGAAGGTTGTGTGATCGAGTGTTTTGCCGAGAACCAAAGCGGGAATATCGCGAAAGGAGGGGTTTGAGACTTCCTGAAGTGGATGGTTAGAAAAGAGTACACCTGGGACGCAATGAGAATTAACACAATGGTCAGCACCCCAATGATCGTGATTCGGTTCGATTGCTTCTTCTTTCCACTTCCCTAGTCCTGTTTCCGCAGAGGCACGATAACCCGGTGAGTAACCGATCACCAGGTCAGGTCCATGCTCGCTGAAAGGACCATGAAAAGCCTCTTCTTTCGTCAACACTCTTTGCACAACTGGCTTTCCCTCAGGTCCAAGCCAGCCTTCTAACCGTTCTTTCAGGCTGAACACCAATTCTGGGTAAAGTTCACGATTTACCGTTCCTTGGGACTCGCGATGTTGTCGGTTGATGTAGATGCTATTCAATCCAATAGCATAAGCTTGGCTACGTGACCAATCTACACCTTCTAAACCACCCATCTTATTTTTTTCCTTGGGAGATAGATAACCCATCTCAATCAACCATCGGTTGAGGTGGACTTTATATCGAAAATCAGTAAAGCCGTGATCGGACAAGATGAATAGCCTCGGGGGATGCATGTTGGGAGATGAGAGATATGGTGCGATCTTACCAACGAGGTGATCCAATCGCATATACCAATCTTCGATGACGTCTTGTCGTGTTCCCATAAACATGTGTTGGATTCGATCGAGGCAATCAAAGATGGCGGCTAGAATCCCTTCTCGAAAATTGGAGATGAGGTGCTCCAGAATGCAGGCGCGGGTATTGTGAATCGAAAGGCATAGATCCAAGAACTGCTCATCGTTGATAAAGCCTTCTTCCAAAGCGGTGGTATCTTGTGGCCAACCAAGGGTTAAGAAAGGACCGCATACCTTCCAAAGTCGTTTTGGGAATGATGGTGGTGTAGCATACCTCCATGGAGAGGTAAGTGGGTGGATTTGCAAAGGGAGAAAGTATAGACAAATGTCTGGGACAATTTGTGTCAATATTGCCTTGGTCAAGGCTCGGATTTTAAGAAGAGGATGTATTTTGAAAATGACCTCAATGATTGGACTCCACTTGCCTAAAGTAAGACGAATCTTTTGATTATTTAGAATGAGGTCTGAACCGTCATCTTCACTTAACATGAGTTCGAACGAGGTGAGGAGGGGTTGAGTGGAGTCGCCTTTCTTCGTTGCGGGACCTTCAATTTGGGCACAGTAATGGTCTTTCCCGCGTTTGTGGAGCATGCGGATGGTTGTTTTTTTTGCCTCAGTAGGTAGAGAGGTGTCCGTAGTAAAGCAAGTGCCAACCCCAAGACGACCGTGAATATCTGGCGTACCGAGACCGGGAAGGGTGTGCACGAATGACTGTAATTTCGCAGGAAAGGTAGCCGGCCACCAGAGTGTGGTAGCAGGATAACCTTGTCGGGCAATCTCATCGAAAAGGGTGTGAGCGTTGTGAGGGGCAACGAAATGGATGCCCCCAAACGCGCGTTTTGTTGGGAGCAGTGATAGATAAGGAGTATAGGTGGATGGATCGCGGTGGACGAAATCGAAGATCCCGTGCCCGCCTGGGTCAAGCCCTGTGGCAATGCTCGTCCATGAGACTTCCGTCTGAGGGGGATCGCTGACTTGGAGCCGAGCATAACCACCTTGTTCTGCGAGTTTGGTGAGGTGAGGCAACTTTCCTTGGGCGGAAAGATGCTCAAAGATTTTTGGGTCGAAAGAATCGAATCCGAGAATCAAGACGTGCATGGCACGATGAAGGCTAAGTAAGAGGAAATTTCATCATTTGATGAATTGTCGGGATTTGAAGTTAACAACACTTTGGTTTACAGAAAGCGCTTGTTTTAGCAAACCGTTTCGGTGATCGTCGAGGTGTTCCCCCTTTCAATCTCTTTTTGACAGGTTGCGTAAAAATCGTCGTACACGTGCGATAGATGCACGTATTCTGCCAGATAGAAGCAATACCGCAAACAAAAAAAGGGCTAAGAGGAATGCCAAAACCTGAAAAAGCATTCCGCCGGTGTTTGGGTCTATGTACATACCCGTCCTCTCGTTCTATTGGTCATCTAACGTCACATTGCCCTTATCAAGGTTGTCGTTCGCATGGTTTTCATCAGCAAAGGTCAAATCAAATACCTACTCTGTATTGGTACTGGTAAGTTATTATACCATGTTGGTCATAGGGAGTTCCCTTCGAGGGGAGATGATATAATTTTTACAATGACTCCCCTGACTTTGTTGACGACCAAACTTCTCACCCCACGTCCAAAGCCTGCCACCGTTCCTCGACCCCGCTTGGTGCGTTGGATCGAAAATCGCTTGGATAAACGCCTCATCCTCGTCTCTGCACCACCTGGCTATGGCAAGACAACTCTGCTTACAGAATTCGCGGCAACCACAGAACACCCTCTAGCATGGTATCAGTTGGATAGTTCTGATAACGATCCATTGGTCTTCTTAAGTTACCTGACCGAATGTCTGCGGAAATTGCATTTGCAAAAACCTGGTCACGAGGAGATATCTTTTGGTGTTGCGACTTGGGCTTTATTGAACGGTGCAGATGCTGCTTTACCTCTTTCACCAGAACGTATATTGATGGTTCTCATCAACGAATTGAACGAGGTCATTCATGGGGATTGGTTGGTCGTTCTCGAAGATTATCATTTCATCACGAATCCTGTAGTGCACCGTTTGCTGGAATATCTGATTGAAAATATGCCACCAGGACTACATTTAATCATCTCGACGCGGGTCGATCCACCCTTTACGTTGGCTCGCCTGCGTGCGCGGGGCATATTAGCGGAATTACGTATGACAGATTTACGTTTCACGGAAGAAGAAATTCAACTCTGGTTATCACAAACCAATCCCAATGTGTCCTCTCGACAAGTACATATATTGAGCGAGAAGACAGAGGGTTGGGCAGCAAGTTTACAACTTGCTCTTTACTCTCTCATGGATAAAGACCCCGATAGCGCTGATCGTTTCATCACGAACCTGAGCGGAAGCCATTATCTCATCTTTGATTACCTGATGAGTGAAGTCTTCAACCGGCAACCTAGCAATATCCAACAATTTCTGCTTTTCACCTCGGTCTTGAATCAAATGAATGCCTCGTTGTGCAATGTGCTATTGGGGAGAAAAGATTCTCAAGAGATGCTTGCGTATCTAGTCCGCGAGAATTTATTCATCACTTGCTTGGACGAATCGCGCGAATGGCACCGTTATCATCATCTCTTTCGCGAATTTTTACTCGATAAATTGTGGCACGAGATGGCAGAGAAGGCTATTGAACTCGAAGGGATAGCAGGACGCAATTGTGAAAGCCAAGGGGATTTTGAGGCTGCCTTGGATCATTATCACGCCGCCGGGGATTACCACGCCATGGCTCGAGTGTTGATTTTGATTGCACCAGATTTGATCGAGCGCGGTCGTTTAATGAGTCTACAACGGTATTTTCGCGTTTTGCCTGAGTCCCTTTTCGCAGAACATCCTTCTTTGATCTTATACAAAGGGGATTTACTACGCCGCATGGGGTTTTCAGGGGAGGCAATCGCTTGTTACGAACAGGCTCGTCAGGCATTCGAAGCGGTGAACGATTACGCAGGTGTCACACGTTCCTTGACTGCCTTGGGGGAAATCGCACGTTCCCAAGGCGACTATCTACGTGCTCAAACGTTGGTCACTCAGGCACTCGAATTTGCTGAAAAAGAAGATCACGTCGGTCGTGCCTATGCTTTGATGGCTTTGGCAAAATGTGTTGGCTTTCTAACTGACATGGATCAAGGGCGTTCGTTAGCCGAACAAGCCGTCGCTGAAGTTCGACAGGCTGGTGAGTGCATCTCCCCATTGATGAGGGCAGACCTTTTACGTTCGCTAGGACAAATTTGTTGGTGGCAAGGTGACCCTCAAGCCTGTGCCTATTACTGCCGTGAAGCCTTACAAACCTTGGGAGATGAACTTTCCATGACGACCGCCAGAGCCAATCTTACACTCTCGATTCCTCATCTGTTTTGGGGTGACTTAGAGACCGCTTTGAAATATGCCGAGCGAGGATTGGAAATCGCCCAACAATTGGGGTTGACCGAACTGCTGCCAGGTGCTTATTCAATTCTGGGGGATATCCTGACACGGGTTGGAGAAACCGCTCGAGCGGAAAGTTGTCTGCGACAGGCTATGGAATTAGCACAACATCTGGGGACGGCGACCTATGAGATGGTGATTGCTGCGGGGAACCTCGCATTCAACCTTTATCGTCAAGGTCGAGTGGATGAGGCTCGTCAACTAGCAGAAGGCGCTTTATGGGCACATGCCGGTAATCCAAATACCTACGAGGTGTATGTCTGCCGTAGCGTTTTAGCGGATATTGCCTTAGAGGCTCAGCAAATCCATCAGGCTCGTGAAATCTTCGAGAGCCTCATTGAGGTCGGGCAACGACGCAAGTTTCGCCTACCTCTTGCTTTGGTGTACTTTGGTTTGGCTTATATTTGCCTCATGAACGATCAAAAGGAAAAAGGGGTGGAGTGGGCGATTGAATCGTTGAAGGTGATTGAACCAAGTGGTGCATGGCAATTGTATGTGGATCAGGGGGAGCGGGCAAAATTGGTCTGTGAAGCCCTCGTCAATGCGGGAATACGTAGCCCGTTTATCGCCCAAGTCTTGGAGATGTTGCGTGAAAAGAGGGCGATTCTGACCGTTGAACGTACGAATAACACACTTGTGATCGTGAGAAGTCTAGGTACTTTCAATGTGCGTGTCGGACCTGTGGAGATTGGGCAGGAACGTTGGGTCTCAGCCAAGGCGCGGGACTTGCTGGCTTTTTTTGTAACCTTTCGAAGGGAAAGAGTGCCTTTAGATCGGATACTGGAAGCACTGTGGTCGGGTACAGACAGCCGGGGTAAGATGGCATTTCACACCGCGCTCTATCGTTTGCGTCAAGCGTTGCGGGTCTTCGGACAATCTGCGAAGTTCATTCTGGTTGAAGCCGGTGAATATTGGTTGGATGCTGCTTACTTCCAAATTGATGTAGATGAATTTGACGCAACATTGGCAAAAGCGCGAGCAACCAATGGAGAAGAAGCCTTCCAATGGTATCAGCATGCCATTTCCTTATATCATGGAGAATACTTAGCAAATTTGTACTACGAATGGGTCTTTCCAGAGAGAAGGAGGTTGATCGAAGCCTATATTAATGCGCTACAAAGTTGTGCAGAATATCTTTTGTCCTCTGGTGGATACCCCCAGGCGTTGGAATATCTGCAAATCGCTTTGAATATTGACCCTTTAATGGAGGATTTTCACTGTTTAGCCATGCGTTGTTATGCTGCCATGGGAGATCGAGCAGGTTTGATGCGTCAGTATCAACAATTGCAGCAAATTTTGAGGGATGAATTGAGCCTTCAACCTATGCCAATGACTCAACGGTTGTTTGAAATGTTAATGCATCAGACGAGTCAATAATAGGGTTTCAAAACATTGAAGATTTTCATCAGTTCGTTGAATTGACCTAGTGATTATCTTAAGGTGTTCATAGTTGGTAAAATCGCCTTGAATTTTTAAGATATTGATCAGAATTTCTCAGTATAATTTGTTAAAATGCTCTAATCTTTTTGGGTTAGAAATTCGGTGGGGTAAGTAAATATGTTGTCTTTCGATTTCACGTGAGGTTTTATTATAAATGGTTAATACGATTGCCATGAATCATAAGAGTTCTTCAAAAGTTCCTGTCCTCATTGCTGTAGAAGATGATGCATTTGTTTCGCTCGTTCGAAAAAAATTGCAGCAGGAAGGTTTTGTCGTTGAGTGGGTGCAGAGAGGTAGCCAAGCAATTGAATGGATGAGGAAAAAATCCACCGGTGGATTGCTTCTCCTAGACAATCACCTCCCTGATATGCGCATTGACCAAATTCTTCAAGAATTGCGGGAAGGAAGAAGTCATGTGAATTGCATCATCATGGCTGATCCAAGTGAGGTGAGTCGAATTGCTGAATGGATGAATCTGGGTGCAAGGGGGTATTTGCTAAAAGATTTGAATTTCCCGGCTTTGCTACCACTGGTCGTCGAACAAGCCGTTGAGCAAATTCAAACCGAAACGCGATTAGACCAATTGGAAACGGTACAGTCTTCGTTGTACAAGATTTCTGAGGCTGCTCACAATGTGCTTAACCTCGACGAATTATTTCAACGAATTCATGCCATCATTGGTGAGTTATTGCCTGCTGAGAATTTTTACATTGCTTTATATGAACCCAAAACGAATCTGATGGTTTTCCCTTATTTTGTGGATGAGTACGATCCTCCTCCTTCTCCAAGGGAACCTCATCTTGGCTTGACTGGTTATGTCTTTCGCACTGGAGAGCCGTTATTCGCTCCACCGGAGGTGTATCAAAGATTGGAGCAAAGTGGAGAAGTTGAGTCCATTGGCACTCCTTCGGTTGATTGGCTGGGAGTCCCTTTGAAGACCGGAGATAGGACCATTGGCGTTCTGGCAGTGCAAAGTTACACGGAGGGTGTACGTTATACCGAGAGAGATAAGGACTTACTCATGTTTGTATCTTCTCAGGTAGCAATGGCGATTGAACGGGTGAGAACAGAGCAACAACTGCGCGACCGGGAGGTCATGTATCGTATGCTCTTCGAAACCGCATACGACGCCATCTTTTTAATGGATGGGGAGAAATTTATCGATTGCAATCAACGTACGTTATCCATGTTCGGGTGTACGCGCGAGGACATCATCGGTAAACCCCCTTATCTATTTTCGCCTCCGGTCCAACCCGATGGACGAAGTTCTAAAGAGAAAGCGTTGGAAAAAATCGAATTCGCATTGAGAGGAACTCCGCAATTCTTCGAGTGGAAACATTCGCGTTTAGATGGTACGACGTTTGATGCTGAGGTTTCTCTTAGTCGTTTGGTCATCGGTGATAAAACCTATCTTCAGGCGATTGTACGTGATGTTACAGAACGCAAACGCAACGAGGAGCACCTCAGATACATAGCTACTCATGACTTATTGACCGGACTTCCCAATCGCGCCTTGTTTTACGACCGACTCGAACATGCCATCTCTCTGGCAAAGCGAGAAAATAAAAGGCTAGCGGTGTTGTTTTTTGATATTAACAACTTTAAAAACGTGAATGATACCTTTGGGCATCAGGTGGGCGATCAAATACTTTCCATTGCTGCAGAAAGACTG
>FWPU01000614.1_pt1 | contig 72698 bp, 62 predicted proteins | sample 2228361 | NCBI WGS metagenome assembly FWPU01 (sample SAMEA103939777, study PRJEB20133) | metagenome | reverse complement strand
TTGGCATATCTGCGCGTATTCCGCTGAATGAGTTCTATGGCTCTTTCCCTGCTTATGCGTCCATCCATGAAGGCAAATATCTCCTCATAACCCACAGTCTGCAAAGGACTTAGGTGGCGATGCGGATACAGCCTTTCGGCCTCATCGAACAAGCCATTATTTACCATATCCAGCACGCGCTGGTTAATGCGGTGGTACAATACATCTCGGGGCCAGTCGAGCGCAATTTTCTTTACCTGCCCCGGCAGGTAAACCTGCCCCGGCAGGTTTTTCTTTTTACCCCGCTGAAAATGCCGGATAGACTTGCCCGTGTACCGTTTTACTTCCAGTGCCCGCATCAGGCGCCGGGGGTTGTTGCGGTCAATATGTAACCATGCTTCGGCATCATGCACGGCCAGCTCCTGCTGTAGCCAGGTCAGGCCTTTGTTGTGGTATTCCTCCTGAATTTCTTCGCGTATATGGTGCGGTATTTCGGGAATATCGTCAAAACCCTCAAGCAAGGCTTTGATATACAACCCTGAGCCTCCGCATACAACCACCTTATGGTGCCGGGCAAACAGCGTAGTGAGGAGGGCATGAGCCTCTTCGGCATATTGCGCGGCATTGAGCGGCTTATGGATAGTGTGCGAAGCAATGAAGTGGTGAGTAATCTGTTGCAGTACGCTGGCCGGGGGGCGCGCTACGCCAATGTTCAGCTCGCGGTAAAACTGCCGCGAATCGGCCGAAATTACTTCGGTACCAAAACGTGCAGCCAGGTTGGCTGCCACCTGCGTTTTACCCGATGCTGTTGGCCCCAGCACCACAATAAGCTGTCGGTGATTGTCCTTCACGGCACAAAAGTACCGCAACCGGCATTTATCTGCTATGGCAGGAAAGCAAATTAGCCTATCTTCGCACCGGGTAAGAAGAATACCATGAAATACACCACTACCTTTCTTACAAAACTGGAAGACATGATTGCCGAATCGGATTACACCCTGCGATATGAAAAGGGAAATTTCAAATCCGGCCATTGCCTGCTGCGCGAACAAAAAATAATAGTGATTAACAAATTTTATACTACCGAAGGAAAAATAAACGCCATACTCGAAATACTGAAGACCGTTGAACTCAACACGGAGCGCTTTTCTGAAAAAAGCCGCAGGCTGTACGAAGAGTTGTTTCAGGCCGAAACCAAAGCTTAGCCGCTTGAATTATTCCTTTGTATTTTTAAATCCTCTGAACAGCTGCACAGGAGAAAAAACCGTAAGCAACCCTTGAATATTACTTTTCTCGGCACCGGCACTTCCCAGGGAGTACCCGTAATAGGGTGCGATTGTGAAGTGTGTTCATCTGCCGATTACCGCGACAAGCGCCTGCGAACCTCGCTCCATATCCGGCATCAAAACCTCAGCCTGGTAATTGACACCGGCCCCGACTTTCGCCAGCAAATGCTGCGCGAAAACATAGACGCCCTTCATGCGGTGCTATTAACCCATGCTCATCGCGACCATACTGCCGGCCTGGACGATGTGCGTGCCTACAATTTCAAACAAAACACCACCATGCCCGTTTACGGCAGTGCAGCTACCCTGCAACAGCTGCAACAGGACTTTGCCTACATTTTCGGGCCGGGCGATTATCCGGGACTGCCGCGCATTAAACTTCAGCCGGTAGAATCGCAACCTTTTACCATAGAGTCGCTTGAAATCATTCCCCTGCTGGTATATCACCACCGGTTACCCGTATTAGGCTTTCGGATAGGTGGCCTGGCCTACATAACCGATGCCAATCACATTCCCGATAAAACCCTTGAACAATTAAAAGGCCTGCAATGCCTGGTACTGAATGCCCTGCAGCGCGAGCCGCACATCTCGCATTTTAACCTAAGTGAAGCCATACAGATAGCACAGCTTATCGGTGCCGGCAAAACCTACTTTACCCATATTAGCCACAAACTGGGCCTGCACCGCGAAGTCGAAAAAGAACTGCCCCCCGGTATTGAACTGGCGTGGGATGGCCTGCGTATAAACTTGTAGTACAAAAAGCATCGCTGCAATTTTGTACTTTGCTGCTGCTGCTATGCACAACAGTTACTTCCTGTTCAAGGCACTTGCTAAAGAACTCCGGCCCCGCCTGCGCGGCGGGGTAATAAGCCGGTGCTTTAGCCAGCAAAAAGATGAGCTCGTCCTGCAAATCGAAACCGCCGGCAAACCCTTTTTTGTCCGTGCCCTGTTATGGCCCGCATTCAGCTGCCTGAGCTTTCCCGAAAGCTTTCACCGGGCCGGCAAAAATACCATCGATTTATTCGAACCGGCCATTGGCAGGCGCATTGACGATGTTGTTACTGTTGAAAACGACCGAAGTTTTTACCTGTTATTTGCATCGGGCCACCAGCTGCTTTTTAAAATGCACGGCAACCGCAGCAATATTCTGTGGATTGAAAATGGACGGGTAAAAGACCTTTTTAAAAAGCAACTTACAACCGATCTGGATTTGAGTGTTGACAAGCTGCGCAAAGATATTGCCTATACCAGAGAAGCCTTCTTTCAAAACCTGCCTAATCCCGCGCGCTATTTCGTAACTTTCGATAAAGCGATTTGGCAGTATTTGCAGGCCAAAGGTTTTGAAGAAAAATCAAATAACGAAAAGTGGCTGCTGTTCAGCGAAGTGCTTGACCGGCTAAATAATCCCGGCTTTGGCATTGCAGGCAGCAAGCAGGGCGTTCGGTTTACCTTGCTCGATGAAACCACAACCCAAACCTTTGCCTCCGCTGTCCAGGCCCTTACCGTCTTTCACGGCAAATGGCTGGCGGAATACACCTTTAACCGCACCCGCCTCGAAGCCGAAAGCCATTTAAAAAGTGAGTTGACTGCTACCCTAAGGCGCCTGGAACAAGCCAAAAGTACGTTGCATGAACTGCAGCAACAGGATGCTTATCGCAAGTATGCCAATTTGCTCATGGCCAACCTGCACCGGGTGCCCCCTGGCAGCACAGAAATTGTTATAAGCGATTTTGAAACAGGTGAGCCGGTGGCTATTCGTTTAAAACCCGAATTAAGTCCGCAGAAGAATGCCGAAGTGTACTACCGCAAGTCGCGCAACCGGCTTATTGAAATACAAAAACTGGAAGAAAGGATTGCCGGCCTGTCTTCCAGGCACGGGCAACTCGCCCGGCTGCTTCAGGAACTCAGCCAGATTTCGCAACCCGAAGCGTTGCGCCTGTTCAGCGCCATGCTAAAGCAGCATGTGTCGGGCACCAGGCCGGCCCGCCTGCCCTATCATGAAATTCTTTTCAATGGATTTACCATTCGCATAGGGCGCACGGCAAAAGACAATGATGAACTTACGTTGAAACACGCGCACAAAAACGACCTGTGGCTGCACGCCCGCGATGTGCCGGGCTCGCATGTTATTGTGCGGCACCTTCCCGGCAAACCCTTCCCGAAAGAAGTTATTGAACGCGCAGCCCAGCTTGCAGCATGGTATTCGAAGCGTAAAACCGAGAGCCTGTGTCCGGTAATGGTTTCCGAAAAAAAATATGTACGCAAACGAAAGGGCGATGCACCCGGCCTGGTAATTGCCGACCGCAGCCGCACCATACTGGCTGAGCCAAAGCCTTAATGGCCTATTTCACCACATTAATGCGCAGGGTATTGGTGCGCTGCCGCTCCTGAATGGGCATGGATGCCAGCACAATGAAAATATCTCCGGGCTGCACATGCCCCTCCTGCTTTAAAATTCTTTCCACATCGGACACCGTTTCATCGGTAGAAGTATGTTTATCGTAATGGTAGGCACGGGCACCCCACACCAGGTTTATGGTATTAATCAGCCATTTGTTGCCCGTAAACACAAATATATTGGTATTGGGCCGGTGCGAAGCCGACTTAAATGCCGTGTAGCCGGTGGCTGTCATGCCCACAATAGCCTTGGCGCCCACATCTTTGGCCAGCTTGCATGCCGCCAGCACCAGGCTGTCGTTGATGAAGATAGGAGATTTGGGGTCTACCTCACGAAAACGGTAATACAGGCTGTCATGTTTCTCGACCGAAGCGATGGTCCGTACCATGCTGCGCACCACTTCAATGGGATATTTTCCGGCAGCTGTTTCGGCCGAGAGCATCACGGCATCGGCACCATCCATTACGGCATTGGCCACATCGTTGGTTTCGGCACGGGTAGGGCGTGGGTTTTCAATCATGCTCTCCATCATCTGGGTAGCCACTATCACTGGCTTGGCGGCTTTATTGCATTTTTCAACTATCATTTTCTGTACCATGGGTACTTCTTCCAGCCATATTTCAACACCCAGGTCCCCACGTGCCACCATCACCGCATCGGTAGCAGCAATAATCTCGTCAATGTTGCTCAGCGCTTCGGGTTTTTCAATTTTGGCAACGATGCGGGCAGTAGAGTTGTGCCGGTTAATAATGTCGCGAAGGGAATTAATATCGGCTGCTTTGCGCACAAACGAAAGGGCCACCCACTCTACCTGGTTCTTTAATCCAAACTCCAGGTCCTGCAAATCTTTTTCCGTAAGCGAGGGAACGCTTACTCTGGTAAAGGGCAGGTTAATGCCCTTGCGCGATTTCAACAGCCCGCCATGAATTACTTCGGTAATAACATCTACATCGCGTACTTCGGTTACCTTGAGCTCAATTTTGCCGTCGTCAATTAAAACAATGTCGCCCTTTTTTACATCGGCAGGCAGATTTTTGTACGATGTACTGGCAATTTCGTTGTTGCCTGTAAGTTCGCGTGTGGTAATAATAAAGGTTTGTCCTCTCTGGAGTTCCACATTGGGCTGAACTTCCTGGATACGGATTTTGGGACCCTGCAGGTCCAGCAACAGGGCCACGGTGGTACCCATTTCATCGTTTATCTGTCGTACCGCATCAATCACCTTCTGATGGTCGGCATGGGTGCCATGCGAAAAATTTAGCCGAAACACATCCACACCCTCCTTTACCAGGGCCCGCAGCATATCGGGCGAACTGGAAGCCGGACCAATGGTGGCAACGATTTTTGTTTTGTTGTAGGTAACGCGTTCTTTCAGCATGTGTTTTACATCACAAAGTTTACTTTCGACTTCAACCCGCTAACATCCAACGGCTTTGCCAGTTCCACAAAGGGCAGGCTGCGGACCAGCTCTGTTATCCGGGACGCAAAAGCGGGGTCGTTCGATTGCGCCAAAAGTATAAAATCAAAACGAGGAAATTCAGGCACAAGAAGATAACGCGGGCTGGTTTCATCGAGGGCCCTGTTCCTGAACAATTTCAAACGATTGAGGCGGGTTTCATATCCGTAATGCAGGAAAAATTTTTCCACCATCGGCCGAAAACCCACCACCAAATCGGGCAGGCGCACCAGATGAAAACCCGTAACCCGGTTAATGGCCCAGGCCAGTTTATAGCCATTTACCGGGGTGGCTATACCGGTTAAAGAAAAATCAAAGGTATATTCAACAACCAGCTTCGACTTCTTCATATCTATTCAGGGTACGGGGTCGGTATGCGCCCTCACTGTAAAGTTTGACAATATTGCGCGAAATCTTTTTCTTTGCACAGCATTTAAATCCCTAAACATCCAAAAACATGTCTGAAATTGCACAAAAAGTAAAGCAGATTATCATCGATAAACTCGGTGTGGAAGAATCTGAGGTTACACCCGAAGCCAGCTTTACCAACGACCTGGGAGCGGACTCGCTGGACACCGTTGAGCTGATCATGGAGTTCGAAAAAGAGTTTAACATTTCCATCCCGGATGAGCAGGCCGAAAACATTTCAACCGTGGGTCAGGCCATCTCCTATCTGGAGCAAAACGTGAAGAAATAATCGGGCGCAGGCCCGGCTTTTAAATCCCCGTTGCATGACGTTAAAACGCGTAGTCGTTACAGGCCTTGGTGCACTTACCCCTATTGGCAACACCGTGCCCGAATACTGGCAGGGCCTTGAGGAAGGACGCAGTGGCGCTGCCCCGATTACGCGTTTTGACGCTTCCAAATTTAAAACCCGCTTTGCCTGCGAAGTAAAAAATTTTGACATCGGCAACTTCATGGATCGCAAAGAGGCCCGAAAAATGGACCCCTTTGCCCAATATGCCATGGTAGTAGTGGATGAAGCCATACGCGACTCCGGCCTCCCCCTGAATGACCTGAACCCCGACCGGGTGGGGGTTATCTGGGGCTCAGGAATTGGCGGGCTGCTCACCTTTCAGGAAGAAGTAAAAGCCTTTGCGCTGGGCGATGGTACCCCCCGATTTAACCCTTTCTTCATCCCCAAAATGATCCCCGACCTGAGCGCAGGTCACATCTCCATCCGATATGGCTTCAGGGGCCCCAACTTCGTTACCGTTTCGGCCTGTGCTTCTTCTACCAACGCCATTTACGATGCTTTTACCTACATACGCCTGGGCAAAGCCGATGTTATTGTTACCGGCGGATCGGAAGCGGCCGTATGCGAAGCCGGTGTGGGCGGCTTCAACGCCATGAAGGCCCTGTCAGAAAGAAACGACTCCCCCGAAACCGCTTCCCGGCCCTATGACAAGGACCGCGATGGCTTTGTATTGGGCGAAGGCGGAGGAGCCTTGATTCTGGAGGAGTACGAGCATGCCAAAAAGCGCGGAGCAAAAATCTATGCCGAAGTAATTGGCGGGGGCATGTCGGCCGATGCCTACCACATTACTGCACCACACCCCGAAGGTGCAGGTATAACCAAGGTAATGGAACATGCCCTTGAAGATGCAGGCATAACACCTGCCGAGGTAGACTACATCAATACCCACGGCACTTCTACCCCACTAGGCGACATTGGCGAGATTCGTGCCATACAAAAGGTGTTTGGTGAGCACGCCTATCGCATGAACATCAGCTCAACCAAATCCATGACCGGCCACCTGCTCGGAGCAGCTGGTGCCATTGAGGCATTGGCCTGCATCATGGCCATCCACAAATCGGTAGTGCCGCCTACCATTAACCATTTTACCGATGACGAAGGCCTGGACCCAAAACTTAACCTCACATTCAACAAAGCGCAAAAGCGCGAAGTAAAGGTGGCCCTTAGCAATACCTTCGGTTTCGGAGGGCACAACTTCTCTATTCTTTTTAAAAAGCCCGACTAACTGTGCCCTTTTGCGGAAATTACCGTATCTTTCACAGGTAATTAGATTATTGTTGCGTGTGGCGACTTCTTAAAATCCCTAAGAAGCTTACCTCTTCCGATAAAAAACTTATTGCGGCCATCGAAAATCTGGCCGGTTTTACCCCAGCCAACGTAAGCCTGTACCGGCTGGCTACCATCCACAGTTCGGCAGCCAAAGCCAACGGACAGGGCATTCGCGAAAGCAACGAACGCCTGGAATACCTGGGCGACGCCGTTCTGGGAGCCATTGTAGCCGATTATCTGTTTAAAAAATTTCCCTACAAAGACGAAGGCTTTCTTACCGAAATACGTTCGCGCATCGTTAACCGCGAATCGCTTAACCTCATTGCCCGCAAAATGGGCATCGCCTCGATTGTGCGCTTCGATGAGAAAAACATGCAGTTGCACCACGTAATTCTTGGCAACACCCTGGAAGCCATAGTGGGCGCCATTTATCTGGACAAAGGATATGCACGTTGCAAGCGATTTGTAATTCAAAAGCTCATAAACCCATACGTTGACCTGGATAGTCTTATTGTTTCTAACCCCAACTACAAAAGCCGCCTAATAGAGTGGAGCCAGCGCCAAAACCGGGAAGTGCGGTTTGAAATTGAAAGCATAAAAAAAATACGCGGGCACAAAGAGTTTACCGCGCGCGTGCTAATTGATAACCAACCCCATGGTACAGGGCATGGCCTGAATAAGAAGAAAGCCGAGCAGGACGCTGCCTGGAAAACCTGTATGCAACTGGGTATTTTAAACGAATCTGCCGGTTGATTGCCAATCGTTTGTTTTATTGCGTACAAATTCATTAAGCATGCCCGATAACCGCCTGCGCATAGCCGGTGCCGCCCTTAACCAAACGCCCCTGGACTGGGAAGGCAACATGCACAACATTTGCCTGGCACTGCAGGAAGCACGCAAACAACAAGCCCACCTGCTGGTGCTGCCCGAACTTTGTATAACCGGCTACGGCTGCGAAGACTGGTTCTTAAGTGAATGGGTGCCCGCCAGGGCCATGCAAAAGCTTGCTGAGCTGCTGCCCCACACCCGCAACATTACCGCATGCATAGGCCTGCCAGTATGCCTCGAAGGACATACCTACAACGGTGTAGCCGTTGTACATAACGGCCGCCTGCTGGGCATTACCTTAAAACAAAATCTGGCGCGCGATGGCGTGCACTACGAACCACGCTGGTTTCGGGCGTGGAAACCCGGCCTCGTGGTTAATCTTAACCTGCCAAACCAGCAAATACCGGCTGGCGACTTAACCTATGAAATGGAAGATTACCGGCTGGGTATTGAGATTTGCGAAGATGCCTGGGTAAACCAACGCCCGGCTTTACAACTCTGCCAGCTGAAAACAGATATTATTGCTAACCCCAGCGCCAGTCACTTTGCCCTGGGTAAAAGCACCTCGCGCGAAAGGCTGGTAGTGGAAAGTTCCCGCCAGTTTAACTGCGTGTATGTTTATACCAACCTGCTGGGCAATGAAGCCGGCAGAATGATTTACGATGGCGACATACTCATAGCCCAGAAGGGCCGGCTGCTGGCCCAGAACCAAAGGTTAAGTCTTAAACCGGTAAACCTGCTTACCTGCGATGTGCATTTACACGAGCCGCATAAAAGCCAGCAGCTACCACTCACCGATAACAAAGAACGCAACGAAGAGCTTACGCGCGCATTAACCTTAGGACTGTTCGACTACCTGCGCAAAAGTCGATCGCAGGGATTTGTCCTTTCACTCAGCGGAGGCGCCGACTCAGCCACCTGCGCAGTAATGGTAGCCGAAATGGCAAAACGTGTAGAGCAAACTTTAGGCATGGAGCCGCTGGTGCATATTCTGCGCAAGCCCAGCCTAATCAATGCGCAGGCGGCAATGCCCCATCTGCTGGCATGCGCCTATCAGGCTACGCAAAACAGCTCAGACCAAACCCGTACAGCAGCCCGGCATCTGGCAACTTCCATCGGAGCATCCTTTTATGAATGGAGTGTGCAACACGAAGCCGACCTGTACACCAAAAAAGCCGAACAGGCTGTTGGCCGCAAACTCTCCTGGCTAACCGATGACATTGCCCTGCAAAACATTCAGGCAAGAGCCCGCTCACCGGTTATCTGGATGCTGGCCAACCTGCGCAACAGCATATTGTTAACCACCTCCAACCGCAGCGAAGGCAACGTAGGTTACACAACCATGGATGGCGATACCAGCGGCAGCCTGGCCCCCGTATCCGGACTGGACAAACCCACTATCCTGAACTGGCTGCAGTGGGCCGAAAAAAACCTGGGATATACCTGCCTGAGCAAAATAAACAGCCTGCGCCCAACAGCCGAACTGCGCCCGCCCGACCAGCAACAGACGGATGAAGACGACCTGATGCCTTACCCCCTTATGCGCGATATTGAAGAACAGGCCATCTATAAAAAACTTTCACCCGTGCAAACTTTCCAGGTGCTTAAAGAAAAACATCCCAACACGCCGCAGCTTAAAGAATACGTAAAGAAATTTTACCGGCTGTGGGCTGCCAGCCAATGGAAACGCGAACGGCTGGCGCCTTCCTTCCACCTGGACGACTGGAATGTCGACCCCCGCACCTGGTGCCGCTTCCCCATTCTTTCTTCGGGTTTTACCGAAGAATTAACCGAGCTGGACAACATCTGAAATAACCGGTACCAGTACTTTCATTCACCGCATAACCCCTTATATTTGCGGCCATTGCCCATTAACCCTGAACTTCATGGACCTTTTTGGCTTCGTTATCTGGAATGGCAGCCCCGAAATTTTTTCTGTTCCGCTGCCCGTAATAGATGGTTCCCTTACACTGCGCTGGTACGGGCTATTGTTTGCTACCGGCTTCCTTATAAGCCAGCAACTGCTCTACTACATCTTTGGCAAAGAAGGCAAACCCCGCGAAGATGTCGATACCCTTACCGTGTACATGGTAGTAGCCACCATTATCGGGGCACGCCTCGGCCATGTATTCTTCTATGAACCTGACCGGTACCTGGCTAACCCCATTGATATCCTGAAGGTATGGGAAGGCGGCCTGGCCAGCCATGGCGCAGCCATTGCCATTCTCATTGCCCTGTGGCTCTATGCAAGAAAGAAAAAGCCCGGGCAGGGTTTTATGCAAACGCTCGACCGCATTGTTATACTGGTAGCCCTTACAGGAGCCTTGATACGGGTTGGCAATTTTTTCAATGCCGAAATTATCGGTAAACAAACCCACAGCAACTACGGCGTATTTTTTGCCCGACCGGTAACCGATATACTGAAGCGTAACGACATCTTTACCGAAATAAGATATGTTAAGGTTGACAGCGTAAAAGGCAACTACCCCTACCCGCCCATAAAAATTCTGTGCCAGTTCAATCCGGAAAAAAACTACGAAGAACCTAACATGCGGCGTTTTTTGGTAAATGAAGTGGCCGATGTGATGATGTACAATGCGCGGATTCGCGAACACATAAGCCAGGGCGACTTTGTGTACGACCTGGTGCGCGATGAGGACGGCACATGGTATGCCATACTCAGCACCCTGGCCGTTCCGCGCCATCCGGCCCAATTATACGAGGCCGCATCGTGTATGCTGCTCTTTATACTGCTCTTTTACCTCTGGAGCAAACACAAAGCCCAAACCCGGCCCGGCCTCCTGTTTGGTTGGTTTATGGTTATACTGTGGACTTTGCGCTTTGTTTATGAATTCTTTAAAGAGCCACAGGTAGAGTTTGAATACGACTTACCCTTGTACATGGGCCAACTGTTAAGCATACCTTTTGTAATTTTAGGCATTATCGTGCTGGTGTATGCTTATCGCAAAAAACCCAATACCGAAAACATCAGGGCATAGCAGCTGCCGGCACGTAATTACGGGCACGGCATGTTGAAACTGGTTTGCGGATTTTTTCTACTGTTCCTTACGTTTTCGGCCCGGGGCGGGCAAGACCCCGACTATTCTGATTCGTTAAAACACCGCCGGAGCCGCATAAACCTCCCCGACTCTTCTACGCGTACGGTGCGCATCAACCGCATCATCATCATTGGCAACCGGGTTACCCGCGAACACATCATCCTGCGTGAATTATCGGTTAAACCCGGTGACACCGTAAACTATTACCTGCTTCCGGACATTTTGGACAGAGACAAAAAAAAGATTTTTAATCTCCACCTGTTTCACTCGGCCGACATCCGTATGCTGGAACTCCAACCCGGCCTGATGGACCTGCTGGTGGAGGTAAATGAACGATGGTTTACCTTTCCGGTACCCATCTTTCAGCTATCCGACCGCAATTTCAACGAGTGGTGGGAAAACTACAACCACGACTTCAGGCGGGTGAATTACGGACTTAAGCTTTACCAGTACAACATGCGCGGACGCAACGAAACCCTGCTGCTCACCGCACAACTGGGTTATGTTAAGCGGTTTGAGCTTACCTACCGCATACCCTACATTGACAGAAAGCAAAAGCAGGGCCTTATTCTTGAAACCGACTTTATTGACAATAAAAACCTGGCCGTTCGAACGCTTGACCACAAGCTCGACTTCCTGGAAATGCGCACCCTGCTGCGCAATACCCGCGGCCTGGCCCTTACCTATACTTACCGCAATTTGTTTTACTACCAGCACCGCATAAAGTACGGCGTACGCTTAACCCGCATTGCCGACACCGTGGCTGCCATTAACCCCTACTACCTGGGCTTTGAAAAAGGCCTGCACCAACGTTACGACTACCTAACCTACCAGTTCGTGGCCGACCGCCGCGATGTGGTGGCCTACCCGTTAAAAGGGCATTACCTGCTGGCCCAGCTTCAGCAAAACGGCCTGTTCGATAAACGCTACCTGAACTTGCTCAGTGCGTCTTTAAGCGTAGCCGGTTTTGCTCAACTGGGGCATAACCTGTACCTGTCCAACTTCAGCCACGTTTACTGGAGCAACCGGCAGGATATTCCGTACTTTAATTTTGGCAGCATGGGATACAACAAAATATTTGTGCGTGGTTACGAGGTGTATGTTATAGAAGGTCCGCAGTATTTCCTGAACAAAACTACCCTTAAAAAACGCGTTTTTTCACGCACCTGGGAATGGAAAGACATGCCCGTAAGCCAGTTCAGGTTTATGCCCCTCTCGGTATTTCTGAAAGTTTATGCCGATTTTGGCTATGTTAAAAATTACAACCTGTACAACTCTTTAAACATAAACCAGCAGCTGGCCAACAGCTGGCTATACGGAGCTGGATTTGGACTGGACCTGGTAAGCTCATACGACATGGTGCTGCGTTTTGAATACTCGTTCAATGCCCAGGGGCGCAGCGGCCTGTTCTTTCATATAAAGAAAGAATTTTAAAACCCGGCCTGGTCATTCCGGGTGCCTGCATCAACACGAGGCTTTTTCATTTTTCTTTTTTTACCTCCGGCTGTGAACCTGTGCCAGTCCCCTGCCGGCAAGCCCTTGCGGTAATGCCCTTCATACCGAAGCCGGCCCCTTTTGTCATAAAACCGCCACAAACCCTCTTCTCTGCCATCCTCATAATTTCCCTCGCGTAATATGTTTCCGTTGGAGTTAAAGTAAACTACTTTACCATGAGGCAGCCCATCGCGATAGCTGATCAATCGCTCCGGCCTTCCATCGGGATAAAAGTAGGCCCATACTCCCTCATAGGTTCCATGGGCATACCTTCCTTTACGGTACAAGGTACCGCCGGAGTAATAGTACCGGGCCGAATCCTGAAGCCGGGCATGTTCCCAGTTTTCCACAGCCTGTAACACGCCATTATTATAATAAAACCGGGCTTCCCCATGCCATAAACCATCGCGATACCCTATTTGCGCATTAAGCATTCCGTTTGGATAGTAATAATACCAAATACCCTGTTGAAGCTGGTTAACCATAACCCCCTTGGCTTTTAATGTGCCGTGCGAATAATACCGGTAAACGGTATCCTGTGCCCATAAAACCGGGCCCCAGCAAACAAACAAAGCCAGCAATTTTTGTTTATAAGTCATTCGCTCTAAATTAACCTGCACAACCCAATGCGCAACACCTTTTTTCTGTATGTAATTCTGGCCCTTCGGGTTACGGCACAAAGTGTTTACACAGGGCTGGGTGCACGTGCCGAAGGCATAGGCAATGCTTCGGCCGCACTTACCGATGCTTACAGCACTTATCACAACCCTGCCGGTATTGCCTGGGCAACCACATACACGGCCTGTTTTGCTTATTCGGTGGCCGCTGCCCTGGAAGGCGCCAACCGGCTGGGTGCGGCAGGCCTGTTGCCGACAAAATACGGGGTTGCAGGCATTACCCTTTTCCGTTTTGGTGATGACCTGTACAGCGAAAGCCTGCTGGGCGCCACATTTGCCAACCGCCTGGGCATTGCCAGCCTGGGTGCACGGGTTAATTACCTGCAATACCGGGCCAACGGATTAGGCACGCACAGTGTGCTGACTATTGATGCCGGAGGCGTTGCAGAGCTTACTCCCGGATTGAAAATCGGAGCCTGGATACAGAACCTGAACCGCCCGGCCCTGGTTGAGCAGGGCAACCACACGCCCGTAAGAATGACCGTGGGTTTGGCCTGCTCACCGGCCGACCACGTAACCCTGGTTGCCGGACTGGAAAAAGACCTGGATAACCCCACTACCTTAAAATGCGGCCTGGAATATGTGTTGCGCAACCGCGTATACCTGCGCAGCGGATTCAACCTGAAACCCAATGCAGCCTTTTTCGGAACAGGTTACACCATGCGCAGACTTCAATTTGACTACGCCCTGCAATACAATCTGTATCTGCGAACCGTACACTCGGCAAGCGTGATATTAAAACCTGCTGTTAAATGAAGCGCTTCTTCATAACCTGGTGTTTACTAACGATGCTCACGGCTGTGGCACAGGAGCCAGCACCCAGGGAACCCGACCTGCAACGGTTAACTGATGAGCTGCTGGGCTTTCAGGATGAAGACCTGAACTACGAAGAACTTTATGAAAATCTGGCCCTGCTGATGGCCCATCCTATCGACATAAACCAGGCCACTGCCGAACAACTGCGATTCTTTAACCTGCTTAGCGAAGAGCAGGTGCAAAACCTTATCCGCTACCGCGAAGAAAACGGAAAGCTGATGAGCCTATACGAGTTGCAGGGCATAGAAGGATTTGACCGGACCACTTTCGAGCGGATCAGTCCATTTTTTACCGTAGCGAAAACAGCCAGGCCAGCCGGTATAACCAATAACACATACACATTGTTGCGTTTTACCCGCACGCGGCAAACTAAGGCAGGTTTTACCGGAAACGTAAGCAGTGACCAGCGCTTTACCGGAAGCCCCGATGCCCTGTACTTTAGGTTGCGCAGTGTTGTGCCCGGCAATTACAGCCTGGGCCTTACAGCCGAAAAAGATGCAGGAGAAGCATGGCGGTTTACTCCTTCGGCCAGGCATTACGGTATGGATTTTATATCGCCCCATCTGCAGCTCATGAACCGCGGGCGCCTGCAAAACCTCATTATCGGACACTACCAGGCCCAGGTGGGCCAGGGACTGCTGCTGGGCGGAAACTTTGGTTTTGGCAAGGGTGGCGAAACGGTAACCACCGTACGAAGAAGCAACCTCGGATTTTTGCCCTATACTTCATTAAATGAAACAGGATATCTGAATGGAATAGCCCTGTCGGTTCAGGTAGCCCGACACCTTTCGGTATCACCCTATTATTCATACACCTGGCGCGATGCATCACAGGCTGCCGACAGTACTGAACTTTCGTTCATCACGGCATTTTATTATTCCGGTTTACACCGGAATACCAGCGAGATAAACCGAAGAAAGCAGGTTGGCGAGCAGCAGTACGGTACCGTTTTGCGTTACCAGCGCAAACAACTTGATGCAGGGGCCCTGCTAACCACCATCCAGTTTAACAGGCCGCTATTGCCCAGCCTGCAACCCTACAACCAGTTTGCCTTTTCGGGTACAACAGTTACCAATGCTGGTTTTTATCTTAATTACACTTTCCGGAATTTTACCTTTTTCAGCGAGGCAGCCCGCAGCCTGAACCACGGATATGCCTGGGTGGCTGGAGTTATGGGCAGCCTTACCAACAACCTGGATGCCGTGTGGCTGGCACGAAGCTACCGCCCTGATTTTTATAGTTTCTATGCCAATGCCTTTGCCGAAAACTCAAGACCTGTGAATGAACAGGGTATATACTTCGGGTGGAAACACCGGCTAAAAAAAACCATTACCCTGTCGGGCTACATCGATCTTTTCCGGTTTCCATGGCTGCGTTACCGCGCTTACGCCCCCGATGCCGGGTATGAGTGGCTGCTTAGGCTAAGTTATGCGCCTTCGCGAACGGTTACGCTTACCGCCCAGTTCAGGGAAGAAAGCAAGGGCCGCAATGCCAGCGTGGAAGAAGGAAACCTGTATCGCATGGTACAGGGCCAGCGCCATAACCTGTGGCTTATAGCCGATTACAGCATTACGCCACGGCTGGGCCTGCGCACACGTGCCCAGTTCAGCCGTTATGCCCTGAACACAACCACCACCCGGGGTATGACGGTGCTGCAGGACGTTATGTATCGCCACGGGAGGTTTTCAATTACCGGCCGGTATGCCCTGTTCGATACCGATGACTATGAGAACCGCCAATATGTGTATGAAAATGACGTGTGGCTGGCCTTTAGCTTTCCTGCCCTGTACGATAAGGGCATAAGAACCTACCTGCTGCTGGAATACAGGCTGTCGCACGCCTTAACCCTGTGGTGCCGGGTGGCGCACACAACTTACGCCAACCGGACCGAAACAGGCAGCGGCCCCGACCTCATTGCCTCCCCCGAACGCACCGATATCAGGTTGCAGGTACGTTGGAGGTTCTGAAATTACCATAATGTAAAACTTATTGGCATCTTTACAACTAATTACACCCCGATTATGCATGCCGTAAAACAAATAACCCCCGAAGTTTTGATTGTGCTTATTATCGGAATAGTGGTGTATATGGTTATTTACCGTGCCATTTTTCGTAAAAAAAACCGTTAGCAGGGCTGGCTGCCCGGCAAATGGTGCACCAAAAAACCAACAGAAGTATTATTTTAGCTGCCGTTAAACCTACCAATATGAAAAGACTTGCCATACTTGTTATTTCCTGTGTTGCCGCAGCAACCGCCATGGCACAGGTAACCAAAAAAACACTGGAACTCCCCGACTTCAGGGCCATTTACAACAACTCCAACTACACGGTTTACCTGAAACAAACCAACAAACAGGAGGTGGTGGTTGAGGCCCTTAGTGAAATCTATAACCTCACTAAAATTACAGTTGAAAACGGTGTATTAATGATTAACCTGGAGCGCAAACCCGATGATCCCAACAAAAGCATCTGGGCCAAGATTGATGATATAAAGCTTAACCCCACCATGAAGGTGTATGTTAGCGTGAAAAATCTGGATGAAATACAGATTAACGGAGCCGGCAAGGTAATATCCGAAAACTCACTGGCCGCTGCTTTGCTCAACCTTTCATTAAGCGGTAGCGGAAGCATGGACCTGGATATAAAAGGCGATGTAGTTAAAGCCGAAGTGAGCGGTTCGGGAAAACTGGGCATTAAGGGCTATGCCACTTCGCTCGATGCGGTGATTAGCGGAAGTGGCAGCCTGAATGCCTTTAACTGCCCGGTAGAAAAAGCAAAGGTAAAAGTAAGCGGATCAGGTGCGGCCGAGTTGAACGTTACCGATAACCTGGAAGCCCTCGTGTCCGGCAGCGGAACAGTAAAACACAAAGGCAATACCAAAAACACCGTTAAGAAAATATACGGAACGGGCTCAGTAGACCGGGCATATTAATGCCCCGTTTATATTGCCGTTTGGTGGTGAGTTATTGGTTGTAAAAATGCCGCCATTCATGGATAAAACCAGCTCGCGCCCCTGCGAGACCAGGTGGGTTTTCAAGTTTTCAAAATTAATAAGCTTATTGCCCTGCCGGTCTTTCCAGTGTATTCCAATATCCTGACTTGGCGGGGTCTGGTGGATAACTCGGTATTTTATCAGCGTATCTGTTTAAAACATCTGCTTGCTAAAACACAGCATTCGTTAACCCTGTCATCAACAGGGCCAGTTCGGCACTGCAATAAAAAAGCCGTCTCATTCTGAATCAGTGTTACAACAACATGTTCACAATTTGCCAGTCTGAAACTTTTGGAACCGGCTCAGGCCAGAGGGGTTACATAAGCCATGTCGGCCCGTTTTAGGGCTTCGCGTACCCAGCGCCCACGCTCTTCGGCAATTCTGCGTACTTCCAGGCGTTCGCGGTTGCAGGGGCCGTACCCATTTATTACGCGCTTAAACTCTTCCCAGTCGGGTTCGGTGTATTCCCACCTGCCCGTATCAGGATTTTTCCGCAGATTAGGGTCGGGCACAGTAAAGCCAAGTTCCCAGATTTTGGGAACATACATGTCCAGAAACTGGTTGCGCATATCGTCATTCGAGGCCATTTTTACTTTCCAGCGCATCAGTATTTCAGTGTGAGCCGATATTTTATCGGGAGGCCCGAAGAAATGCATCATGGGCTGCCACCACCTGTTAATGGCATCCTGAAACATTTGTCTTTGTTTTTTGGTGCCGGCAGCCAGGTAAATTACACAGTGATGGCCGAATTTAAGGTGAAACGATTCTTCTGCACAAATGCGTTCCAGGGCCCGGCAATATGGTCCGTAGCTGCCCTTTGCGTTGGCCAGCTGGTTTACTATAGCGCCCGCATCCACCAGCCATGATATAAAGCATGAGTCGGCCCAGGTGTATGCCGGATAGTTAAAGATGTTGGAGTATTTCGACTTTCCGCTAATCAGGTCGGATATCATTTCTTCACGCGACTTACCCAACGTTTCTGCAGCACTGTACAGCAGCTGGGCGTGTCCCACCTCATCCTGCACCTTGGCCATCAGGGCCAGTTTGCGCTTAAAGCCGGGGGCGCGGGTTATCCAGGTTCCTTCGGGCAATGCCCCGATAATTTCGCTGTGCGCATGTTGTTCAATCATGCGGATAAGCTGCTTGCGGTACAGTTGTGGCATCCAGTCGGTGGGCTCAATTTTTTCGCCCCGGGCTATGCGCGCCTCAAACTCCGCCAGTTTTTCCGGGTCTTCCTGTGCCAGGCTGTCGGTTTTGAAGCCTTCAAAAGTGTTTCCGCCTCCGTACATAAACGTTTGATTTAAAGCAAAAATACAGAACGCGCCCCAAAGGGCCTAACAACTGTTAAACAGCCATAGGGGTTATTTAGTTTTTCTTCAGGCCGTTAATAAGCATATCGGCCAGCTGGCGGCCCAGTTCTTCGGGTTGTATGGAGTTTTCGGGGCTGTACCACAAGGGCATCCAGTTAAGCGATGAGAAGAGCGTCATTACCGAAAGTTTGGTATCGATATGTGGCTTGAACTCACCGTTTTTAATACCATCTTCAATAATTTTTTTAAACCGGTTTATGTAATTAATGCGCAGCAGCAAAAAGTCGCGTAGCCAGGGTTGGCTCAGGTGGCGGTGTTCGTTCATAAACACGGCCGAAGCGGTGAGGTCGCGTGCCATTACCTTTACATGTTCCTCAATACCGATGCGCAGTTTTTCACTGGCTGGCACTTTCATTCTTTCAACCGCATCGAGCGAGGAGCGAAACTCAGCAGCCATATCGAAACACAGTGTGCGGAGAATTTCTTCTTTCGATTTGATGTGCGAATACAGGCTGGCGGCTTCGATGCCGAGCTTCTGCGCCAGGTCGCGCATGGAGGCAGCGGCATAACCCTTTTCCTTGAAGAGTTCGGCTGCCATTCTAATTACCTGCTTTCTTCTGGATATGGGCGTAATCATTTCCACAGTTCTTCAAAGTTAGCAGAAATATAAGTTACCCCGAAAGTTTATTTATAAATTTAAGAATTCAAACCTATGAAGTACCAAAGTTACAGGCAATATGTGTATAGTCTTCATGCCCTGTTATTTGCCATGGCGCTGGCACCGATAACGGTTATTACCCTGATGTATTATATTGAGATTAAACCGGTTGTTTTCGAAAACGATTTAGTATGGTTCTTTTATGCCTGTATAGCTGTAGCCGATGTAATATTTTTTGAATACCTGTATCGCAAAAGGCTGAACCGGATGGTTACAACGGCAAGTCTGGCGGCCAGGCTTGCAGCCTTTCACTCCCTAACGATTGTACGTTTTGCCGGTATTAATTTTTCACTTACGCTGCTGGCTGCAGGTTACCTGTTAATGCGCGAAGAGCAGCTTACGTGGTTATTTCTGGCACTTTTGCTGTATGAGTCATTAAACTGGCCTACGCCTACTGCAATAGGTAAGGCATTGCGATTAAGTGCCAGCGAACAGGAAGCTTTAAAAGCCTGGAAATAATCCAGGCCTGGGGTTTGCAGCGTTTAGATATTTAAGGGCTAAAAAATAATACCGAAGCTAAAGGCATTAAGACCCGGGTTGTTGGGTTTGTCGTTAAACAGGCTGTTCAGATCATAGTTCAGAAACAGGTCGGTAGAGCGCACGCCTATTTGCAGGCGTACACCATAGCGCAGGTTGGCAAGGTGATAGCTATCGCGGTCCTTGTCTTTTTCGCGCCCACCGCCATCGCTGTACACTACCTTCGAATGGCTGCCGATGCGGTAGGCGGCATAGGGGCCTATGCCGATCCGAAACCGGCTTCCATCCGATTCCCAGAAGCGCACTTTGCGGCCTGTTCCCCCAAAGTCGAGCACCGGTACAAATGATGCCTGTATGTAGCTTGCTGTAAGTTTGCTCTTGCGGAAGGTTCTGTCCGGTGTAAGGTCTTCAGAAAATACCACACCGTTTTCAGTTTTCGACATTCTTACGTTGTCTCTCTCGAACTTGAAGTTATACCAGCTCATGCCCAGTCCCCATTCCAGATAGAACTTGCCACCCACGCGTGTTCGCTGCACGGAGTTAACACCCAGATACCATGAACCCCAGGGGCGCACCTCGTACAAGACTCCTCCCGGAAAGCTGCCGTCAGCCAGATAGTTATTCAGGCCAAAATCAATGCTTACCGAGCTGCGCGGCCGGGAGTAGCCCCGCCTGACGTGCACCTGGCGCCAGTGGTAATCGCCCTCGTCATCCTCATCCCAGGTTATTTCTTCGGGAATTTCGGCCTGCACCTCAGGCTCGGGTTCTTCTTCATCAGCCTGTCCGGCCGATCCTTCCATTTTATCAAGTATGTGGTTAAACAGCGCCTGAAAATCGTATTGCCTGAGTTGGGGCAGATCGGCAGGGTCGGATACCAGCAGCATGACACGGCTGCTTTTGGTCAGGTCGACCACCACCGTATCGGTTTTAGGCTGGGCCATGGCCTGCAGGATCATCATACAAGCCAGAGTTGCAGGGAGAAATTTTTTCATGGTTGTTTTTAATTATGTTGTTCATTCACAGTTCGGATGTTTCGCACCAGCAATTCATCCTTTCGTTCGCGCAGCCGTCCCATAAGGTCATCATCCATCGTGATAACACTGGCCAGTTCAACGAACTTCTGTATACGAGATGGCTTTTTAAGCTCCCTGGTTGCATGTATGGCAGTGATGTTGGTTATTTTAAAATGCTGCGCCTCTTGCAGCGAAATATAAAGTGTTTTTCCTGTAGCCTGAACAGTAAGTTGCTGTTCGGCCGGCTGGTTTTCGGCTGTCACAACTTCAACCGGCTGTTCAGCCTGCGGTACAACAAAACCATACCGGACAGCATTTTTTCTGTTTGCCGGTTGCAGCTCATGAACAGGTTTTGCCGGCATGACGAAAGTCTCACCGGCAGGCTGGCTACTTCTGGCACTTTCGGGTAAGGTCTGCTGCGGAACGGTTTCCTCAAATTCAGGATTTGTATGGGTAACAGGCGTTACAACGCGATGAGCTGGCGCGCTCCATTTTACCACATACCATGTTCCAATTAAAAGCAATACCACTGCTGCTGCAACACGCCCGTAAGCCATGCGCTGCGAAGGGCGCAGATTCCTGTCAATGCGCGACCAGGCGGAAGAAGGCGGCACTACCTGATGGTGCTGCAGCTTATCGCGGAACAAATTATCGGGCTGAAGATTCATGGTGCAAGGTTTTATTTGACTGCATATCCTGCCAGGATGCAAGCATTCGCTGCAAATAAGTTCTGGCACGGCTTAACTGCGACTTGGAGGTATTTTCGCTTATGCCCAGCTTTTCGGCAATTTCCTGATGCGAATACCCTTCAATGGCATAGAGGTTAAACACCATGCGGTATCCCGGTGGCAGCCGGGCAATCATGTGCAGCAGGTCTTCTTCCTCCAGATGGTCGGCAAGTTGCTGGTAGTCAGGCTCCCGGCTGGCTGCCGCGATGTCCGTTTCAAGAAACATGGAGCGGTTTTTCCGTAAAAAGGTAAGCGCTTCGTTTACCACAATCCGGCGGATCCACCCTTCCAGGCTTCCCTCACCGCGAAACTGTTTAAACCGCTCGAAGATGCGGGTAAATGCTGTAACCAATACATCTTCGGCATCGGCACGGGCAGCCACATAGCGGCAGCACAAGGCAAACATTTTGCCTGAATAGCGATTGTACAGCTCGCGCTGGGCATGAGCATTGCCCTTCCGGCAGCCTTCAATCAGCTCCTCATCTGTCATCCGGTAAACCGTTAACGGCATTTTTTCAATCTTTTGATAAGATGCATACCTTTTCCAAAAGGTTGCATGGTTGCCGGGTTTAGCTTACTTCCCCAGGTTTAAAAACCAGTGAAACAGCCAGACAAGCAGAATAAAGATAAGAAGCAGAACCATAGCAAAGTATTATCGGGATTTGTTTATGATGCAAGTGCTATAAGTGAAGTTGTATGCAGTTTAATCTTTTATTACCGTTCGGGGGTTGCCGCGGTAATCCACATCGCTGGCCACACTTTCTTCTATTTCAAGCTTTTGTGTAACATAAACTTTGGCTTTTGATGCCCCTGAGGCCGAAACTCTGGCTTCGCGCACGGTAAAATCGTAGGCATCAAGGTTTGAGGCCCCCATCAGTTCGGCTTCCAGGGTATTGCATTCACCGCTCAGTTCCAGCTGCGAAGCTCCGGTAAGCTCTGCACTCAGGCTACGCGCCTGCACATCGCCCTTTAATTTAACGGCTCCCGCCACTTCCACCTCCAGATAATCGGTTGAAATACCGCTTAAAGTAACCTTACCCGCACCGTTAGCTTCCAGCCTGTGCAAGTCAGGCAGGGTTATGCGAATGTGTACCTTGTCGGGATTTATTATAGCTCTTTTCCAGTCGAAGTGATTTTCATACTCTATAACCAGGGTTTTACCACTTTGGTGTACATTGTACCGGTCGCGCAGGTCATCATCACCGGTAAACTCTACCAGGTAGGTGTTGCCCTGCTTTATGGTTACATCATAAATCCCGTTCAGTTCAATTTCGTCAAAGTCGTCAAAACCGGTTTCCCTGAAGACCGAACCTTCGACATCCGAATCTTCATCCCAGTTTACGGTGTCGTCAACTTCTCCGTGGCGTTCATTGCAGGTAAGGCATTTCAGAATATTTTTTTCTGTTACAACCCAGGTTTGCCCGTAACGATCTTCCCGCGGAACATAATGGGAAAGCAGGCGCCAGGTATCTCCCTCCACAACGAACGGCTGGTTATACGGAAGATACAAAGTCATGCGCAACCGCTGAGCACGGAACGTTGATCCTTCCTTAAACCGGATATTTGAATCAAAGACCAGCATCGAATCATCCTGCTGCACGTTGTACACAATTTGCCGTGCGTAGTTTTCGGCATCACTTTGTGATTTACCCTGGGCCCTGAAATACTGTACCAGTTTTATTTCGTTGCCGGCATGTCCGCGCAGTGAAAGCGTTGCAGCACGGTAGCCGTCCAGGCCGGTATCGCGGGTGCGAATAACCGGCGTTTTACCGTTCAGGTTATACACGGATTCGGTTTTTATTTCGCCTTCCTCGCGGAAAGAGAGCACAATTTTTGGCACCGACAAGCTTAATACAACCAATGACAGAAGAAATAAGGTAAAGAACGTCCAGCCGGCAATGGCATTGAAAATTATCCTGCCGGCAATAACCGATATACCTAACAAGGTGATAACTATTCCGGGGATAGTAAGAAACACAAAACCGGTAAAAACAGTAAACGAAGGGATGGCACGGGCAAGCTCCTGCACCGGTAAACTCAGGTCTTGCCATCCCGGCAGCCAGCTTATGTGCATGGTAAACATACCCAGCAGTATACCAAACAGCGAAAATACAGCCACCAGTAAAGCCAGGCCTGCCAGTGCCAGAACTATGCCCGCGGCCACGCGTAATACATGTGCTACCGGATTTAATATCCGGCCCAGGCCGGTAATAACCCAGCCAATGAGGCGGAACGGAAACAACAGAATGCGGGTAAGCAGGCTTTCTTCATCGCTGCCCACCGGTGATTTTTTAAGTTTAGACTCGATATTAGAGAGGGTTACCGGTTCGCCCTGCATCTGCATGCGGTCGGTAAGGGTGCGGGCCTGGGGCACGGCTATCCACAACACAATATAGGCTATTAGACCAAGGCCTCCAAAAATGGTGAACACCACAAACAACAGCCTGAAAAGCACCACATCGGTATTGAAATAAGCAGCCAGACCTGCAGCCACGCCGCCCACTACTTTCTTTTCGGGGTCGCGAAACAGCTTTTTACTAACTTCGGATTCTTCCAGGTCGTACGATCCGGGAATGGCTATCCACATGATGATATACGCCACCAGAATAACACCCCATGCAAAAGTAAGCAGCACAAAAAGCAGGCGTATCCAAACAGGATCTACATTAAAATAGTATCCCAAACCGGCACATACCCCACCGAGTATTTTGCGCTTCTGGTCGCGATACAGACGCCTGGGCTGAGACGAGGCGGCAAAAGTATTACGCGACCCCTGGGCCTGCCCGCCTCCACTTTCGGCATAGTCCGACTCGGCCGCATGAAAGTCGTGCACATTGCCCATGGTGGCAATCAGGCTTTTCACATCGTCAGTAGTAATAACCTGTTTGTTTTCATGCAATTTGCTAAGGAAGATTTCGGCAATCCGGCTCTCGATGTCAGCAATAATCTCTACGCTGTCCTGGTAGGATGCAAAGTACTTGTGTACCGAATCCAGATAGTTCTTCAGGGTTTCGTAGGCATCTTCTTCGATATGAAAGATGATGCCGCTGATGTTGATGCTGATATTTTTTTTCATAATGCAGTGTTCGTTAAGCAAGGTTTTTGGATCGTGACATGATAAGCTCGGTTGAACGAACCAGCTCTTCCCAGGTTGCGGTAAGGCCGGCCAGGAATTTCATCCCTTTATCGGTAAGCTTGTAATATTTGCGCGGCGGACCAGCAGCAGATGCTACCCATTTATGCTCCAGCAGGCCGGCATTTTTGAGGCGGGTAAGCAACGGGTAGAGGGTTCCCTCTACCACAATTATCCGTGCGTTGGTGAGTTCGTCCATCAGGTCTGATGCATATACTTCCCCCCTTGAAATAATGTGCAGCACGCAAAACTCCAGTATTCCTTTTCGCATCTGCACTTGTGTATTTTCCAGATTCATATTTAACCGGCTTTTTAGCAGGCCGGTACTTTGCAATACCAAGTACCGGGCCAAAAGTCGCGAGTAGTCAATAAGGCCCGATTTTTACATAAAAAAGGCCCTTGCCTTCTCCGCTCGTCAGTATTAATGTTCATAGCCGAACACCCGGCAATCGTAAGCGTACAGTTCAAGTGCCCGCTTTCGCGTGGCAGCGGTGTAATAAGCCCGATAATCGTATTCACCACCCGAAGCATTTTCGTGATGAAGCTCCAAATTGTGCCGGTGCAGAAAAGCATGCAAGGCTTCCGGCTCTTCGAGCCGAAAAATTTCAACAAGCAGGCCTCTGCGCAGGTAGGGTTTCAAAAATGTGTGCTGCGGAAGCAGATGCCGATCCAGCCATCTTACAGGGATGCATGTAATCCTTTTAACAAACTCATCAAACGTAAGTTGTGGCGGCAGGATGTTGAACAGGTAGCCGTGATAGATAAAAAAGTCATCGCGCGGGCACTCAAAGAAGTTGCGGTACACCGACACAAGACGGTGTAACGGATGGCGCACCACTGCAAAACCCGTGCGCTGCCTGAGCGAGGTATCAATCTTTTGGCGCAGCCAGGCATCGCAAAGCAGATTAACCTGCAAAGGGGTAAGCGGCGGCAATTGCAAAAAGGATGTGCTCAGAATAGTATAAGCCAGGCTGGTACCTGCCGAACGGGGAATGCGGATGTAGTACAGCGGCCGGTTGGGATGAAGCAGGTGCCCCCTGCCCGTCCGGCGGAAGACCGACAGCATCAAACTTACAAACGCACGAAAGTTTGAAGGAACATGCCCTTGTGCCGTAAAATAGTTGGGCGGAAGCCACATCTCCAGCCCTTCAAGGTGCCGCTTTTTAATTTGCGCATAATCGGGCGAGCGGGGATGCAACGCCCCATGGCGCAGCAGCAAACCGATAAAGGCCGGTAAACGAAACATTTTGAAGATCCAAAAGTAGATGGGTGCTTCGGTTTTACCAAAGGCAAACATGCAGTATTAAAGGCCAGATTAATGTAAATTGCAGGTTCTTTGGCCGACTCTTACGGTATGATGCATTATTTAAGCCGGTTGGTGATGTGCAGTTTGTGCTTCGGGTTTGCCCATGCCCCGGCCCAGTACGGCAACGAATGGATACAGTTCAGCCAGTTTTACTATAAAATAGGGGTGGCCCAGGATGGCGTGTACCGACTTACCTATGCAGACCTGCAAAATGCCGGCGTCCCGGTAAGCACAATAGACCCACGGCGGCTGCAGCTCTTTCATCGCGGAAGCGAACAGGCTATCTACGTCTCTGGCCAGGACGATGCCGTATTTAACCCCGAAGATTACATCGAGTTTTTTGGTACACGCAATGACGGGAAATCCGACTCGGCCCTGTACCGGCCTTCAACCCTGCAGCCTCACTCCTACTACAACCTGTTTAACGACACCACCTGGTACTTCCTTACCTACAATTTGCTGCAACCCGGCAAGCGCATACAGCGCATCTGGGAAGTAAATGTAAGCGGACTGCCTCCTGAAACATCGCACAACAGCCAGCAGCTCAAGGTACTTACCGACCAGTATGCCACCGGACGCGCGTATGGACCAGCCCCCAATAATTTTATTCAGCAAGCTTTTTTTGATGAGGGAGAAGGGTGGACCGGCATACAGCTTCGGCAAAACGAACAGGCCGATTACCTGATTGAAAATGTTGTAAGGGGCGTTCCGGCCGATGGATTGCCCGAGCTGGAGGTGCAGGTAGTGGGCCGAGCCGAAGTGCAAAACCGCGTAGAGGTTTACGTAGGCCCCAACACGGCATCCCTGCGCCTCTGGCTATCGCAGGATTTCTCGGGTTATGCACCGATTACCCTGTTACATCCCATAAACTGGACCGATATTGGTGCCGACGGACGGATGGTGGTGCGTGTCCGGGCATTAAGCCAGGGAACAGGAGCAGCACGTTTAAGCGCCAGTTACATCCGCCTTACGTGGCCTCAGAATTTTGACGCTTCCGGTTTTACAGAAAAATTCTACTACCTACCCCCACATGCAGGTAACAAAGTATTTGTGCCTTTTACCAATACAGGCAGTAGCGCCAGACTTTGGGATGTTACCGATACCGGCAACATCACCTGGTACGATCCCCCCGCACCGGCTTCACCTCTGCAGCCTGTAATATCGGGTGCCACCCAGGCCCGCAGGTTGTTTTTATTCACGCAGGTGCGAAGTGCCCCACAAATCACGCCGGTATCTTTCCGTAACATTCAGCCTGCTCTTCATAATTATATCATCATCACACATCCGTTGCTGCGCAAACCGGCAGGCAACTATGCCGACCCCGTAAAAGCTTATGCCGAATACCGGGCTTCGGAAGCCGGAGGAGCATTCGATACTCTGGTGGTGAACATCCAGCAACTATACGACCAGTTTAACTATGGCGAGCAGTCGCCTATAGCCATTTACCGGTTTATGAAGTACTTCTGTAACAGCCATGTGCCGGATTATCTTTTTATTATCGGTAAGGGATTGGACCCCTCGTGGAATTATTTCCGCAACCCCAATGCCACGCAGTTTGCCGTGCATAAAAATCTGATTCCTTCTGCCGGTATGCCCGCATCGGATATGCTCTTTACCATAGGACTTGCCGGCACCACCTACGAACCAGCTGTAGCTACCGGCCGCATTTCGGCCACCTCGGCCCGGCAGGTAGCCGACTACCTGGATAAGGTAAAGCATATGGAGGCATTACCCTTCGATGAACTTTGGCGAAAAAATATAATTCACTTAAGCGGAGGCCTTAACCCCCTCGAAACCTTTCTTTTCCGCACCATTCTGGAAGGTTATGCCGGTATAGCCCGGGGCCCTTTTATGGGAGCACAGGTTAAAGCGCAGGCCAAAAACACCACGCAGGTTGGCGAACTGATAAACATTGCCACCGAAATAAACAACGGCGTAAACCTTATTACCTTTTTTGGGCATTCTTCACCTACCACCAACGATTTCGAGGTAGGATTTGTCACCGACCCGCTTCTGGGCTACGACAACAATGGCAAGTACCCGGTTTTTCTGATTAATGGCTGCAATGCAGCCGACTTCTTCACCACTTCGCTGCGCTGGGGCGAAGACTGGGTGCTGGCCGGCAACAAAGGCGCAGTTGGTTTTATGGCACACACTTCGTTTGGTTATACAACCACATTGCGTAAATATTCGGAACTGTTTTACCAAACCGCTTATGGCGATTCGACCTATATGAAACGGGGTCTGGGCGACATTCAAAAGGAAGTTGCCCGCAGGTACATGCAAACCGAAGCGCCTTCTGAAATTCATGTAACCCAGGTAAGCCAGATGCTGCTGCTGGGCGACCCGGCTGTGAAAGTTTTCGGGGCAACCAAACCCGATTACGAGGTGAATCAAAACACCCTGTTAGCCGAATCGCTTAACGGAGAGCCCCTTACGGCATTCAGCGAAGCAGTGGCCCTGCACTTCGTAGTCCGCAACTTTGGCCAGGCCCGGCCCGATTCCCTGCACGTGCGCGTTGTCCGCACTTTTTCTGATAACACCACAGAAAGTTACGACTCGCTGTTTCTGCCGGTTTATTATGCCGATACCCTTACCTTTATTGTTCCGCAGCAGCGTAATAAGGCCGGGGGCAACAATATATTCAGACTGGAGCTGGATCCTGATAATCTGCTGCCCGAACTAAATGAGAACAACAACGCAGCAGAAATAAACATACTGATTCCATCTAACGCCACCCGAAATATTTTTCCGCACAACTATGCCGTGGTAAACAATACCGAAGTGCGACTTGTTTTTTCGGCCAGCGATGTGCTGGCGCCGGAGCGAACTTTTGAAGTGGAGGTAGATACCACCTATACATTTAACAGTTCTTTTCTGCAGCATTACGAGGTAACCGGCACTCTGTCAGAAAAAACCATTAATCTATTGCCGGATGACTCGGTTACCTACTATTGGCGCACTCGTCTTAAAAACCCACAGCCGGGCGAAAGTACCGACTGGCTGGTTTCTTCGTTTAGCTACATTGCATCCTCACCCGGTGGATGGGGGCAGCTGCAGTTCGGGCAGTTTCTGGAAAATTCACTTACCGGTTTGGTGCCCGATGAACCTTTGCGCATCCACCGGTTTCAAAACACTACCATTCCCGTTGAAATACACACTTTTGGCAGCACCCATGGAGCTCCCTATACTGACGTTTCGGTTAAAATCAACAACAGCGAGTATAACCCATCAACCTTTAGCACGGTTTGCCGAAACAACACCATTAATCTGATTGCTTTCGACAGAAACTCTACCATTCCCTACACAGCGGTACAGTTTAATCCGTTTGACGGACGGGCCTGCGGCAGGCGCCCGCAGGTTATTAACAGCTTTCGCCCTGCTGAACTGGTAACGGGAGCAGGTAATGATATTTTTCAATACATGGACAATGTGCCCGATGGCGACTCGGTAGTGGTTTTTTCCATTGGCGATGCAGGTTACAGCGCCTGGCCGGCCGCAGCCCTTCTTCAGTTTGAGCGCATAGGTATTTCAGCAGCGCAAATCAATTCACTTGAGGCTGGCGAACCGGTAGTATTTTTTGGCAAAAAAGGGGCGGTTCCGGGAACGGCCCGCATGTTTCGCCCATCGGCATCGCCAGCAAGCCAGCAGGAACTAACTGCCTCCGGAACCATAAGCGGAGGATACAGTCAAGGAACCATGAGCAGCACCCGTATAGGTCCTGCAACTACCTGGTACAATCTGTATGTAAAAGCAAAAAACACCGAAGTACCCGTTACCGATAGTTATTCGTTTGATGTAATTGGCATTGACCTGCAGGGCAATGAAACGCTGCTGCTTACCGGCATTAACTCAACCACCAGCCTGTCGGCTGTTGATGCCCAAACTTATCCTAATATTAAACTTACTTACCATGCTTCTGATAACGTAAATCTCACACCCCCGCAACTGGTTCATTGGATAGTAACCTATGAAAGCGTTGCCGAAGGAGTGATAACCTATGCCGGATCGGAACAACCTGTACAACTCAGGGAAGGCGAAAACTGGTCGGGCATGTTTGGATTCAGGAATATTTCTGAAAAAACATTTACCGATTCACTGACAGTTGCGGTAACAGTTAAAAACAGCGATCTGCTGCAGAGTGAAACCCGCCAACTTACCATTGCTGCCCCGGCACCGGGTGAAACCACCAACTTTATGGTTGAGGTAAACACCAATGGCTGGGCCGGCAGCAACAACCTGAAGGTTTATGTAAACCCCGGCCTTGTGCCCGAACAGATTTATGAAAATAATATTGCCGAACTGTTTGACTATTTGCAGGTACAGCCCGATGTATTTAACCCGGTACTGGAAGTTACCTTCGATGGACGTGTATTACGCCAGGGCGACCTTGTTTCGCCCAACCCGGTAATCCGGTTACGGATTTGGGATGAAAATCCTTTCATCAGAAAAACCACACCCGAAGGAGTGCGGATGTTTCTTACCTACCCGGGCGAAAGTACACCAACTGCTATAGACATAAACCATGAAGATGTAACGTGGTATCCGGCTACCGACACTTCCGATTTTAACGTATTGTTTACTCCTGCCAATCTGCCGGAAGGTGTGTACACCTTTCGTGCCGAAGCAACCGATGCGCGCGGCAACGCAAGCGGTACAGAGCCATATTCCATAACTTTTGAAGTACGCTATGCGCCTGGTTATATACTACGCGGACCAGCACCTAATCCGTTCAGCAGTGAAACAACTTTTACCCTCCTCTGCTCGGGCCAAGTTCCGCCAGATGCCGTGCAGATAGAAATTATAAATATGCGCGGACAGGTAATTAAGCGGTTAATCTTTAATCAACTGATAGTTGGAACCAACAACTTGCAGTGGGATGGTACAGATCAAAACGGAGCCGTGCCCGAAGCGGGATTATACATATACCGGTTGCGTGTTTTACTTAACGGTGATGAACACCCTGTACAAGCCGAAAACGACCGTTCATTCCGGAACGGCTTCGGCAAGCTGATGAAAGTAAATTAACCAACAGGTGTTATTGAACCACCAGGCGCGTGCTTCGGGTAAAGTTTTTGCCGGTGTAAATAACCAGGTACACGCCCGGCTTTAGCGGACTGTTAAACTGAAGTTCTTCTTTAATGGAACGAACAGATTGTTGCAGCACAACAGCTCCGGTCTGGTCGCGTACAATTACCTTATCCATGGCATCGGGCTCGAAGTTTAGCGATAACCTTACTTTTTCGCCATTTGAAGGGTTGGGGTAAACGGTCATTTCATTGGCTGTGAGCAAGGTAACCGACAATACATGAAAATACCGGCAGGAACCATCCAGGTCAACGGCCTTGAGCCGGTAATAAGCCGTGCCGTTTAAAGGATTTTTATCGGTAAATGAATACAGCCGGATGGTTTGGGTATTATAACCTGCACCTGGTATGCGACCAACAGGATAGAATACGGCAGCGTCAGATGAGCGCTCCAACACAAAATAATCAAAATCAGTCTCGGCTGATGTGGCCCATTCTGCAGTTACCTCATTATGGCCTGTTTTGCGAAGTGTAAACGATATAAGTGTTACCGGCAGAGGACTATTGGGTTGCGATGCCACCCAGCTGGCAAATGAAGGATTGGTGTTAAACATGGTCGATTGATCGCCTATATTGCCGGTAACCGATCCGCCGCCCCCGGTTGAAGTGGCCGTTCCATTTACGTATAAACCATACGGATTGGTTGAGTTATTATTCTGAATAGCACTGCCGCCACCACTGTAGGTAATGTTGCCATGAATATACACCTGGCCACCATCATTTACCCGAATGAAGGTTCCTCCACCCCCGCTGTCGGTAACGTTACCGAACACTGCCAGTCGTCCGTTGCGATTAATAGTTACATCGCCACTGCTCTGTTGTATTAGGTCTTGATAAATTACCATATCGGCATAAGGTGGAGGAGCAACGTTGGTTCCGATAACCAGGTAGTTGGAATTTTGAACGGTTACGCTCCCTTCAACCACTACTTTACCGCCCGGGTGAATGCGCAGGTTAGCATTGAGGTTTGCATTTGAATTGATATGCAGCGTACCGTACACATTTACCGTTGCGCCTCCACTTAAGGCAAGGGTGCCGGTGGCAATTACTGTTCCGTAAATATTGGTGGTTCCGTTGGTTACGCTGAAATTTCCGTTCACGTTAATGGTGCCATACACATTCGATGTGCCGTTGGAAAAAGTAAAATTACCATTATTGGTAAGAGTAGCCGCGGCGGCCACGTTAAAACCCGTACCCCCAAACGACGGACTGCCTGTGATGGTCATGCTGTGGTTAACGTTGATGGTTCCCGAAGAATAGTTAAGGGGTGGCGTGGTTGGGCCCCAGCCGGAAGTGTTGTTCCAGTTGGCTGGCGTATTCCACGCACCGCTATTAATTGAAGTGTAGTTTTGGGCATACAGTTGACTAAAAAGTGTAAGGAATGGCAAAAGGAAGATTAATCGGAAAGATCTCATATAGCTGTTTAGAAAAATTTTGCGCAAAAATACTATCAATTAGAAGACCGGATTATTACACCAAAACAACATTTTGCCATTGCAATAAACTGTTAAATATTTTACCGGGTTTTAAAATATTTCCAAATTATATTTGTCAGGCTAACAGGGGGTGTATCCGGACATTCCTTTTTTGGGAAATGTTTATCCCAAAACTAGTACATACTTTATCGCCAACCACCTCCAAGGGCGCGATACAAACCTACTTTGGCCTGCAACTGCCTGAGCTTAATCTCAATCATGTCTTTGCGGGCTTCCAGGGCTTCGCGCTGGGTAAGCAGCACCTCGGCATAATCGGCGCGGGCTGAGTTAAACAGATTTCCGGCAATACCCACCGACTGATTAAGGATTTCCACTTCGCGTGCCTTGGTATTATAACTGGCCGTATAGTTTTGGGCTTTGGCCAGTTGATTCAGCACTTCGGTGTACGCATTAAGTATGGATTGTTCATACTGCCATGCTGCCTGTATTTGCCTGGCATTGGCACTTCGCAGTCCGGCCACCAGTGCATTGCGGTTTACCAGCGGGGCTACCAGCTCGCCAAACAGGTTGTACGTTAAAGATTCAGGGTTGAGCAAATAGGCAGCATTAAAAGCCTGAAAACCTAAACCTGCCCTTATACCAACACGAGGCAAAAAGCTGGCTCTTGCAACATTTACATCAACCTTTGCTGCAGCCAGGTTGTTTTCGGCCTGCCGGATATCGGCCCGGTTTAGCAAAAGTTGTGAAGGCACACCGGCCATAACGGAGTCGACCGAATAAACAAAAAACTGAGCTGAATTCCGGGGTATGCTTTCAGAATACCTGCCGGTAAGAAACCGGATGCGGTTTTCGGTTTCGGTAATCCGTTGCTTTACCTCAAAGCGCAGATTTTGGGTGTTGAGTAACTGCGCCTGAAAGCGGTTAACAGCCAGTTGTGTTACCCGCGCTGCATCTTTTTGCTGTTCTACCACCCGCAATGCCATAGTTTGTATTTCAATATTTCGGTCCAGCACTTCCAGCAGATTATCGAGCGCCATAAGTTCGTAATACGCTTCGGCTATTTCAGCCACCAGCCGGGTTATCATAAAGTTTTTGCCCTCTACTGTGCCCATATACCGCAAAACCGCTGCCTTGCGGGCGTTGCGCAGCTTTTTCCATATATCCAATTCCCAGCCGGCCTGAAGTCCAAAAGCATATTCGGGCAAAGGTTCGGGAAAAGGTTGCCCGGGTTTTATTTCCAGACTTTCTTCAACGGCCCCAAATCGTGAATACCGACCGGGCTTTTCCAACCCTGTGCCTCCTCCGGCCCCGATAAAGGGCAGGTACTCGCCTTTGCGGGCACGCGCTTCGTTTTTGGCTATTTCGATTTCCTGCATCACAATCTGCAGCTCCTGATTGTATTTAAGGGCCGTGTCGATGAGGGCAATGAGATAAGGGTCGTTGTAGTAATTGCGCCAGTTTACCTGTGCTATGTTAGCCGTGTCGGTACGGGTTCCGTAAGCAGCAGGCAGATGAAAACCATCTTTTTTCTCTGGCAGCCGGAATACTCCACAACCCGATAATATGACGGCAATAGTCCATACAATCGTTAAAAATCTTTTATTTATCAGAATAGCCATCTCTGTTCTTTCTTTTAATAGCCTTGATTACAACATTAAGTTTGCGTAACCGCTTTAGCAGCGGGGGATCGTAGCTCTCTTCAACCATGTTTTCGGTTAGAGGAACGGTATTTTCATCCTGAATCAACCGCCTTCTGGCGGCTATGGAGCCGAATATGTAGTAGAGGCCCGGTACTAAAAGAACGCCAAACACAGTACCCAGCAGCATGCCCCCGAGTGCCGAAGCACCAATGGTGTGGTTGCCTACTGCACCTGGGCCACGTGCAATAACCAGCGGAATAAGTCCGGCAATAAAGGCAAAAGAAGTCATTAAAATAGGGCGGAAGCGCACCTTTGCACCTTCGATGGCTGCGCTTAACACGGGCTTGCCCTGTCGCTGCCGCTGGATGGCAAACTCCACAATAAGTATGGCATTTTTACCCAATAAGCCGATGAGCATGATAAGCGCTATCTGGGCATAGATGTCGTTGGCAAGCCCCATGAGTTTAAGGAGCATGAACGAGCCAAAAATTCCGGGCGGCAGCGAAAGCAGAACAGCGAACGGAATAATAAAACTTTCGTATTGTGAAGCCAGCACCAGGTAAACAAAAATGAGCACTACCATAAAAATGTAAAGGGCTTCGTTGCCTCTGCGGGCTTCATCGTACGAAAGTCCTTCCCATGCAATATCATAACCCTGCGGCAGGGTTTGGCGGGCCACTTCGGTAATAGCCCTGATGGCATCGCCTGTGGTAAAGCCTTTTGCGGGCACACCGCGTATGGCCGATGAATTGTAAAGATTAAACCGGGTAATTTCATTGGGACCCTGTGTTTTGCGAAGCGACATAAACGAAGAATAAGGCACCATTTCACCGTGTTCACTTCTTACAAACAGATTCAGCAGGTCGGTAGGCAGGCGCCTGTACTCCGGAGCTGCCTGGGTATATACCTTATAAAAAGTGTTAAACCGGGTAAAGCCCTGTTCGTAGGTACTTCCAATAAGGATATTGAGGTTTTCCATGGCTTTGCCAATGGATACACCTTTTTGCATGGCTGCCTGATTATCAGCTCATACTGCGGATAGTTGGCCGCATAAAAAGTAAACAAGCCGGTTAATTCTTTGCGCCTGCGCAGGGCTTCCATGAACTCCTGGTTAACCTTGTCGAATTCCTGATAATCGATGGTTGGATTTTTGTCTATCAGCCGCAGGGAAAAACCATCGGAAGAGCCATAACCGGGAACGGCCGGGGGTTCGAAAAATTCTATGAATGCACCCAGGTTGCCGGTTTTTTCTTCCAGTTCTTCAATTACCTCTTTTACCGAGTGTTTCCGTTCGCTCCAGTCTTTCAGGTTAATTAAACAGGTACCTGCATTCGAGCCCCTGCCTTCGGTAAGAATTTCATATCCGGCAAGCGAAGTTACCGACTGGATGTCTTCAATTTCTTCGGCAATTTCCTGAAGCTTGCGCGACACCTCGTTGGTACGCTCCAGTGTGCTTCCGGGAGGTGTTTGTATAATGGCATAGATTTGCCCCTGATCTTCGTTGGCAATAAAACCGGAAGGAAGTGTTCGGTTTACCTGCCATATACCTCCGGCAAAGAGCAACAGCACACCCATGGTTACCACCCTGCGGTTAACAATTAAAACCAGCAGCGAAGTGTACTTGCCCAGCAACTTTTCGAACGTGCTATTAAACCAGTTCAGGAACCACGCAACCGGTGATTTGCTTTTGTGTGCAGAATGTGGCTTTAAAATGATGGCACATAACACCGGAGTAAGGGTAAGTGCCACAACTCCTGAAAGAACTATGGCGCTGGCCATGGTTATGGAAAACTGGCGGTAGAATACGCCTACGGGCCCGCTCATGAACGACACCGGAACAAACACCGAAGTCATGATGAGCGTAATGGCAATAACTGCCCCGCCTATTTCGCGCACTACTTTTTTTACCGCACTGTAGGGCCCTATGTGTTCGGCCTCCATTTTGGCATGAACAGCCTCTACCACCACAATGGCATCGTCCACAACAATACCAATTGCCAACACCATGGCAAAAAGGGTAATAAGGTTAATGGTAAGCCCCAGCATTTGCATAAAGAAAAAGGCGCCTACCAGCGATACGGGTACAGCTATAAGGGGTATGAGTGTTGACCGCCAGTCGCCCAGAAAGACAAACACCACCAGAGCCACCAGTACAAAAGCTTCGCCCAGCGTATGCAATACCTGATCAATAGAAGCATTTACAAACCTCGATACATCGTAATTGATTTCATAGTGCATGCCTGGCGGAAAGTCTTTTTCCAACTCTTTCATTTTTTCCTTTACCGCGGCAATTACTTTGCTGGCATTGGTACCAAAGTTTTGTTTTAGTACGATGGAGGCTGAAGGGTACCCGTCTTTATTGGCATAGATATCGAAGAACTCGCTGCCCAACTCTACTTCGGCAATATCCCGCAGGCGTAGAATCTGGCCATCGGGGGTTGCTCTTACGATAATGTTTTCATACTCTTCGGGTTTATTGAACCTGCCCTTGTAGGTAAGGGTAAACTCAAGCGATTGCGCCTTTTTGCCGGAGGCAAGCCCGAGCCTTCCCGGCCTGCCGATTACACTTTGCTCTTCCATGGCCTTCATCACTTCCTCAGTAGCAATGTTGTAGGCCCGCATGCGGTCGGGCTTAAGCCATATGCGCATGGCATATTGGCGGCTTCCGAGGTTCTGGGCCCTGCCCATGCCGCTTATACGCTGCAGTTCGGGTATGACGTGGACGTTGGCATAATTGTATAAAAACTTTTCATCGGCATTTTTATCGGTGCTGTACAGGTTGAGGTACATGAGCATACTGGGTTGAATAGGGGTAATGATTATACCTTCGCGCTGTACCAGGGGCGGGAGGTTGTTCATAACCTGGTCAACACGGGTTTTTACATTTACCACAGCAGCATTGGGGTCAGTACCCGGCTCAAAAACTACCTGAATAGTAGCCTCGCCTGCACTGGTGGCATCGCTTATAATGTACTGCATGCCCTGTACACCGTTTATAGCCCGTTCCAGCGGAATGAGTGTAGATTCCACCAGCACCCGGGCGCTGGCTCCCGGATAGGCAATAAAAACGTTAACACGAGGTGGGGAAATATCAGGAAACTGCGATACCGGCATGCGGTTAATGGCCAGCAGGCCAACAAATACCAGAGCTATTGAAATGGAGATGGCCAGCACGGGCCGCTCTATGAACTTTTCAAACATAGCGTCAAATAAAAAGGATTACTCAGCATGCAGATGGTCCAGCTCTTGCAGCACATTCTGCATAGAGGTTACCTGGTAGTGTACCTGTTGCCCGTTTTTAACTTTTCGCAGGCCGTCAACCAGTATTTTCTCGCCTTCTTTAAGACCCGATAGCAAAAGGTACAGGTGGGGCATTTCGGCCGCAATCTTTATTTCTCTGGCCTGCACAGTTCCGTCCTGCCCCACAACGTAAACAAATTTTTTATCCAGTATTTCGAAGGTTGCCACCTGTGGTACAAGCAGCACCTTCTGGTAAGGAACCGGCATTAGAATGTTTCCGGTTTCGCCATGGCGCAGCAGGCCGCGTGGGTTGGGGAATGCAGCCCTGAAAGCAATGGTACCGGTTTCATTGTCGAAGTCGGCTTCAATGGTTTCAATAACTCCTTCTTGTTCAAATAACTGCCTGTTGGCCATGAGCAGTTTTACCTTACGGTTTTTACCGGTTTCGTTGGCGGTTACATAGTTAAGGTACTCGGCTTCGGGCACATTGAAATAAACCCACATTTTGCTGTTATCCGATAGCGAGGTAAGCAGCTCACCTTCGTCTACCAGACTCCCTATCCGCACATGAAGCCGATCCATTATACCATCGAACGGAGCGCGTATTTCGGTAAACTGCAGATGTGCTTCGGCCAGCTGCAGCTCGGCAATGGCTTTTTCAAGCCTGGCGCGGGCAAGTGCCAGTTCACTTTTCGATACCACGTTGCTGTCGGCCAGTGCCCTGGTGTTCTGGTACTCTACCTCAGCAAAAGCCACTTCGGCTTTTGCCCGCTTCATTTCTGCCTGATATACTACCGGCAGAATACGAAACATAAGCTGCCCCTTTTTTACAGGCTGCCCTTCGTCAACATAAATGTTCTGAATGTATCCCTTTTCAAGGGCACGCAGCTCAATATGCTGACTGGAGCGGATTTGACACACGTAATCACGGTAAATTACGGTGTCCTGCTGCACCACCACAGTGGCTGTGAAGGTGGATTGCTGATGTTGATTGTGCGCAGTATGCCCGCAGGCATACAGCAAACCAGACGCAACTATTGCGCCTATATTAAAATTTTTCATAATTGTTTAATACCATAATGTTTTGCTGAAGAACAGAAAATAGAAATCCGGGACTGCCGCCCGATTTTGCTTCAGCTTATATGGTATTTCCAGGTATGGTACAGTTTAACGAGGGAAATGGACCTTCCTCTCCGAAAGGCATGACGGGCACAGGTGAAATGAATTTGCCGGTTATCAATTACAGGAAAATTAATCTCAGAAGATTCATCATCCAATAAGGTCCCCTCCTCTTTTACATCTTCCTCAACCCGGTTTTCAAGGATCGGACCCGGTACAAAAAAGCTACCATGCAGGGGCTGGCGGCTGATAACCGTATCCTCGGTTTGTGCGCCAGGCCAGGCGTTTTGCAGCAGGGCACAAAAACCATAGTCGGGCTGGGTAACCAGAAAAAGAGCCGTAAGCACCACGCCCGTTAACCCGGGGCCTCTTTTGCCGGGCAGAGATCCTAACAACCGTTTATGAGGGTAATGATTCATTTACAGACGGGCGCAAAAGTAATACTTTTTTCACACCTCAACAGTTTATCTTCTTACAACTATACAAGGTAACAGCTTTGAATCGGACTTTATTTGGTAATGTTTAAACGGCCACCACCCGATTTGGTTTGGTAAGTGCCGGAAATTAATACCTGCTTCAAATTAAAGCCCTACAAACCGGTATAATTAAAAGGAGTTATTTCCTTAAGCCGCTGTTTCAGAGCATCAGGAATATTCAGGTTGTTTATAAAAGTCTCGAAATCGGCCTTTCCCACTTTTTCGTTCTTTCGGGTAAGTTCTTTCAGCGCCTCATAGGGACTGGGGAATCCTTCCTTGCGAAGAATGGTTTGGATGGCTTCGGCCACCACCACCCAGTTGGCTTCGAGGTCTTCGTGCAGGCGCTTTTCGTTGAGCGCAATTTTACCAAGACCACGCTGCAGGGCCGAAAAAGCAATCCACGTATGTGCAATCGGAACACCCAGGTTGCGCAGCACGGTGCTGTCGGTAAGGTCGCGCTGGAGGCGCGACACCGGCAGTTTGGATGCCAGGTGTTCGAAGAGTGCATTGGCCAGGCCAAGGTTTCCTTCTGCATTCTCAAAGTCTATGGGATTAACCTTGTGCGGCATGGCCGATGAGCCCACCTCACCGGGATTAACTTTCTGCGTAAAGTAGTCCAGTGAAATATAATGCCACATGTCCCGGCACAGATCAATAAGAATGGTGTTTATCCGCTTTAAGGCATCGCACTGGGCAGCCAGGTTATCGTAATGTTCGATTTGTGTTGTGGGTTCGCTGCGCACCAGCCCCAGGCGGTGTACAAACTCATTGGCAAAGTGTTTCCAGTTAACATCTGGATAGGCCGCATGGTGGGCGTTGAAATTGCCGGTGGCCCCGCCAAATTTTGCCGAGTGCGGTATGGCGGCAAGCTGTTCCTTTTGCCTGTTTAACCGCTCAGCAAAAACATACAGCTCCTTGCCCACCCGTGTGGGCGATGCCGGCTGGCCATGCGTACGCGCCAGCATAGGAACATCTTTCCACTCTACAGCCATTTGCGTGAGGCGGCTTATTACCCGATCCAGCCCGGGCAGGTAGCTGGATGTTAAAAACTCCTTAAGCGAAAGCGGAATGGCCGTGTTGTTGATATCCTGCGAGGTGAGTCCAAAATGAATAAACTCGCAGAACGCCTCCCAGCCAAACTTTCTGAATTTGTTTTTCAAATAATACTCCACGGCCTTCACATCGTGGTTGGTGGTTTTTTCAATTTCCTTTATCTCCAATGCATCGGTTTCGGTAAAATTCAGGTACAGGTCGCGAAGCTTTTGTTCGTTAAATTTGGAAAAAGAGCTAAGCTCGGGCAATGTGTATGTAAGCGAAATGAAATACTCCACTTCCACACGCACCCGGTAGCGCATCAGTCCGAATTCTGAAAAGTAGGCGGTAAGCGGCCGGGCCGTATCAAAGTAGCGACCGTCAACCGGCGAAAGGGCAGTAAGGGGGTTTAGCTGCACGGCATAGCGGTTAAAGCCCAAAGTTAAGTAATGCATCAAACTTTTATATCAATGGCTGCATCAGCTTGATGTTTATAGATAGCTTTAGGCCCATTACTATGCGACTGGCACTGTTTTGTATTTACCTTGTAACCCTTGCCCAGGCCCAAAACCCGAGGGGTACAGAATACCACGCCAAAAGGGCTGCAGATGCCATTACCATTGACGGACTGCTTACCGAGCAAAGCTGGCAAAGTGCCCAGGTGGGTGGCAACTTCTTTATGAGCAAACCTTACGATTCGGTACCCCCCGTAAACCAAACCTATTTCCGGATTACTTTTGACGACACCTTTTTATATCTGGCTTTTGAGTGCGAGGATGATGGCGGCCCACCCGTAGTGCAGTCGCTGCGCAGGGACTTTGAATTCAGGTTTAATGATAACGTTGGGATATACTTCGATCCCTACAACGACTATACCAACGGCTTTTATTTTAACATATCGCCCTATGGGGTGCAGCGCGAAGGACTTATGGCCAACGGTGGTGCCAATCCGGATGATTTTTCCGGATTCTGGGATAATAAATGGTATAGTGCCGTTAACCGGGCCCCCGGTAAATGGACGGCCGAACTGGCTATACCATTTAAATCCATTCGCTACAACCGCGACACGTGGAATTTTAATATCCTACGCAACGACCTGGAGCGCAATCAGGTATCGAGCTGGATTGCCACACCGGTGCAGTATTTGCCGGCCTCATTCGCCTGGAGCGGTAAACTGATATGGGATGATGAATTGCCCCGTGCCGGCACCAATATTTCGTTTATTCCCTATGTGGCCACGGCTTTTTTGAAGGACAATGAAAATAATACGCCAGCCCAAACCGACCCCCGCATGGGATTCGATGCCAAAGTTGGTCTTACGCCTTCGCTTAATCTGGACCTGACCTTTAACCCCGATTTTTCGCAGGTAGAAGTTGACCGGCAGGTAATAAATCTTACACGTTTTGAATTTCAGTTTCCGGAGTTGCGCCAGTTTTTCCTGGAAAACAGCGACCTGTTTGCACAACCCGGCTTTCCTGACTCCAGGCCCTTTTTCAGCCGGCGCATAGGCCTGGCTTACGACAGCACAGGAAAACTGCAACGGGTACCTATTTTATACGGTGCGCGCCTTAGCGGCAAGCTGGGCCAAAACTGGCGCCTGGGCCTGCTGAATATGCACACCCGTGAAAAGCAAAGCCTCGGCCTGCCCGACCAGAACTATACGGTAGCTATTGTACAACGTCAGGTACTGGAGCGCTCCAACTTCGATGTGTTTCTGGTAAATAAACAATCCATGGGCCTTGGCGAATACAATCCGGATGCCTACTACCAGCCCGGCCTGGTGCGCGAAGTTATAAACGGAACCGACACTACTTACCGGTTAAACCGCTACAACCGTGTGGCAGGTTTTGATTTCAATATCAACTCCAAAAACAATCAGATTCGGGGAGATATATATTACCACAGGTCGTTTGATGAATTCACAACCGACAACACCTACTCCGGAGGCGCCTTTCTGGGCTACTTCGGCCGAAGACTTAACCTGATGGGAGGCGTACAACTGCTGGGAAAAAATTTTAATGCCGAGGCAGGCTTTGTTCCCAATCTTTCCGTTTATCCGGGATTTACCGGAGCCTTCACACGACTCGAGTACCTTACTTATCCGCAAAGCCGGGTAGTAGCCAACCACGGGCCATTTGTAGAACTAAACAGTGCATGGGTACCGGGCGGACGGCACACAGATGAGAACCTGTTTGCCGGTTACGTGGTTAACTTTATGAATACTTCATTCATAGCGCTGGCTGGTGGCCACACCTATCAAAACCTTACGCAACCTTTTAACCCCATTGGCGGTGCCAATTTTCAGGCAGGCGATTCCTTCAGGTGGAATCAGATGCTGCTGGAATATCAGTCGGATAACCGGAAGCTGTTTAACTACCGCCTTCAGGCCGGCTATGGCGGTTTCTATACAGGTACACGCACAAGCCTGTCGGGAGAGCTGAACTACCGCTATCAGCCCTACGGCAGCCTGGCTGTTCGGTTCGCCTACGAAGATATTGACATGGGCACTGCCTATGGTCGGCAGACGCTGCTGCTGCTGGGACCCCGCCTGGATGTAACCTTTACCGATAAGGTTTTTCTTACCACTTTTATTCAGTACAATAAGTTGTTCGATAATATAAATCTTAACACCCGGTTCCAGTGGCGGTTCAAGCCGGCATCTGATTTTTTTATTGTGTACACAGAAAACTACCTACCCTCGCCCTTTGCAAGCAAAAATCGCGCACTGGTGCTTAAGCTCACATATTGGCTTAATGTGTAGCAGGGCAAATCCAAAACTTTTCATCTGCCATTTTGTTGTAGATTTGCAAAAACAACTTTTAAGTCGTGGCTTTTGGATTATTTAAAAAGAAAGATCAACAAACGCAGGTACAGCACTATTATCAGCTTACCGTAAAGCAAGTTATACACGAAACCTCCGATGCCATAACCATTGTGTTTGCACAGCCTGAAACGGGCAAAATATCCTACAAATCGGGTCAGTTTTTAACCCTTATCCTCAACCTTAACGGCAGGGAAGTGCGCAGGGCCTATTCGCTTTGCTCTTCGCCTTTTACAGACGATGACCTTGCCGTAACGGTTAAGCGTGTTGAAAACGGTCTGGTAAGCAACTGGCTTAACGATAACGTGAAGCCCGGTGATGTTATTAAGGTAATGGCTCCCACAGGGCAGTTCACCACCGAATACAGCAAAGACCGCAAGCGTCACATCATCATGTTTGCGGGCGGTTCGGGCATAACCCCCATGATGTCCATTATTAAAAGTATCCTTACCCAGGAGCCCGAAAGCATCTGCTCGCTGATATACTGCAACCGCAACATCGACAGCATTATTTTTAAAGATGAACTGGCCCGCTGGGAAACAAACTACCAGGGGCGGTTGCACGTAATTCATGTTCTGGACAACGCTCCCATGAACTGGCAGGGCTACTCGGGCCTGCTGAACCACGACATGCTTACCCGTCTTTTTGAACGCATACCCGACTGGGGCATTGAAAAAACCACCTATCTGATGTGCGGCCCTGAGGGGATGATGAAAAACGTGGAAACCCTGTTAGCTATGCGCAACATTCCGAAAGAAAAAATATTTAAGGAAAGTTTTGTACAGGGTATTATCGACAAAGAGAAAAAAACAGAAGAAACAGAAGAACTATCCGAAAACAAAGCCCGCCAGATAACCATTCGCTACGATGGGCAGGAGTATAAGATTATGGTAGAACCCCACCGCACCATACTCGAAACCGCCCTCGACCAGGGCATAGACCTGCCCTACTCCTGCCAGAGCGGCCTTTGCACTGCTTGCCGCGGCAAAGCCGTTTCAGGAAAGGTAAAGCTGGACGAGGAAGAAGGTCTTTCGCAGGCCGAACGCGACCAGGGCTATGTGCTTACCTGCGTAGGCCACCCCCTTACCGATGACGTTGTTATTGAAATAGGTTAATGAGCCGCATTGTTGCCATTATCCCTGCCCGGTATGCCTCTTCGCGGTTCCCTGGCAAACCCCTGGTTGATCTGGGCGGAAAAAGTATGATTCAGCGCGTGTACGGGCAGGTTAGTCAGGCAAAAGGTATACACCAGGTTGTGGTAGCCACCGATGATCAACGCATTTACAGCCATGTGCAATCGTTTGGCGGCAAGGCCGTTATGACCCGGCCCGAACACCCCAGCGGCACCGACCGGTGCTATGAGGCCCTGCAGCAGCTGGAAAGGCGGTACGACTACGTAATTAACATACAGGGCGATGAACCCTTTATAGAACCCGAACAGATTAACCAGCTTGCCGGTGTACTTGATGGCCGCACCGAAATTGCCACCCTGGCAAAGAAAATAACCGACACCGCTTCGCTCTTTAACCCCAACGTGGTAAAGGTGGTGTTTAACCGCGCCGGCAGGGCCCTTTACTTCAGCCGCTCGCCCATACCCCACATGCGCAACCTGCCCGAAGAAGCCTGGCCCGAACAGGGCAGCCATTATAAACATATCGGACTATATGCTTACCGCAGCGACATCCTGCATAAAATAACCCAGCTGCCGGTAAGTAAACTGGAAAAAGCCGAAGCACTGGAGCAGCTGCGCTGGCTGGACAACGGCCTGAACATACAGGTTTTTGAAACCACCCTGGAAACCCTGGGTATCGACACCCCTGAAGATGCAGAGAAAGCCAGGGAAATGTTGAAATCGTCAAAATGAGTGGCTCAGCGCCTGAAAACCGGAATTAGTCATGGGTTATTGCATATCAGGGTGCTTGCCATTCGGCATAAGAGTCCTGCGTCTCATACAGCCGAAGGTGCACTAGTTGTATCTGCTCGGGTAAAACCTGTTGTATTTCGCGCACCAGCCATTGCAAAATATTTTCAGCCGTAGGCTCAGCCTCCATCACCACCATTTCGTCAGCAGAAAAGGCCGGCTGCCGGGCCTGGCACCACGCCTGCGAAACTATAAGTCTATGGTCCAGCCGGTCCACCACCTTATGGTTTACCAGGCGCTTCAGGTCAGAAAAATCCATCACCATGCCCGTTCCCGGCAAATACCCTTCAGCAACCTCTTTCAAACCTATGGTAACATGAAGCACATACGAATGCCCGTGAATGCGGGCGCACTTTCCGGGATAACCATGAATAACATGGGCGGCCTCAAAGCGAAAAATTTTGGTAACCGAAAGCATATTTCCGGGGCGAAATTAACGATAAATTCAGGATACTTTCCGCAGAAAGCCGGCATCACTGTTTTTAATTGCCTTTGGCGGGAAGTCTTTTCAGGCTTGCACACATTTTTGGTATATTTATCAGCGCAAGCATGTGCCATGGGGGCTATTGTAAATTACTTTAAAGATATTGTTGCCGGGCTGCAGTCGCTTATAAAGGGCCTGCGAATTACCGGTCATTACTTTATACGCCCGAAGGAAATCATCACGCAACAATATCCGGAAAACCGCGATACGCTTAAAATGTTCGAACGCTTCCGAGGAGAAGTGGTGCTTATCCATAACGAAAACAACGAACACCGCTGCACCGGCTGTTCGGCCTGTGAGGTTGCCTGCCCCAACGGAACCATAGAAATCATTTCCAAAAAAGTGGAAGTGGACGGCCGCAAAGTAAAGGCTCTGGATAAATTTGTTTACCACCTGCAGATGTGCACCATGTGCGGATTGTGCATACCAGCCTGCCCGACCGATGCCATAAAAATGGCCAATACTTTTGAGCATGCCGTTTTCGACAGGTCGAAGCTCACCAAAATACTGAATAAACCGGGCTCCAGAATTATGGATGGCATAAAATGAGCAGTACAGGCACATACCTGTTTTACTTCTTTGCCGCACTGGTTCTGGCTGCTTCGGCAGGTGCGGTTATTACGCGCAGCATTTTGCGGGCAGCGGTTTATTTGTTGTTTGCACTGGGCGGAACAGCCGCCTTTTACTTTATGGTTAACTACCCGTTTTTAGCTGCTGTACAGCTTATGGTATATGCCGGCGGTATTGTGGTGCTGATTATTTTTTCTATTCTGCTCACTTCGGACATTAATGAAAAGTTGCCCCTGCCCGCGCGCTTAAAACAATTCGCTTCATTAACGCTGGTTGTCAGTGCCTTTCTGGTTTCGGTTGCCATTCTGGCAACCTACCCTTTTAAACCAACACAGCCACATGCCACCGATTTGTCTGTGCGGCATATTGGAAAAATACTGCTGAGCTACGGAGAAGGCGGATACGTTCTGCCCTTTGAAGTAATAAGTATTGTGCTGCTTGCCGCTCTGGCCGGCGCGGTTGTTATTGCCAAACGAAATCCGCCATCTGCATGAGCATTCCTGTGGAACATATTTTTATCATGTCGGGATTTATGTTTTTTGCGGGCATGTACGGTTTTCTTACCCGAAGAAACCTGGTTACCATGTTGATAGGTATAGAGTTAATGCTGAATGCCGTAAACATTAACCTGGTTACAGCCGACCGGTATCTCCATGCAGGCAAAACCGAAGGCCTGTTTTTTTCTCTGTTTATTATTGCTGTGGCTGCTGCCGAAGCGGCCGTGGCCATTGCCATTTTTATTAACCTGTACCGCAATATCCGGTCGGTTGATGTCGAAAAAGCAAATGAGCTGAAACATTGATGGGGCAATACAATACAATATGGATTTTTTTGCTTCCGCTAACAGCCTTTATTGTTAATGCAACCGCAGGCAGCAAAATGCCCGGCCGCACCGCCGGCTGGATTGCCACCCTGGCCATGGCAGGCGCTGCAATATGCAGCTGGACAGCAGCATGGAAATTCTTTTTTGAAGAAAACAAGGTACTGCAAAGCAGTTATTTTACCTGGCTAAAGATAAACCCGCTGTTAACCGTTGACATCGGCATCTATGCAGACAGGCTAACCTGGCTGATGATGGCAGTGGTTACCACCGTATCGTTGCTGGTTTTTATCTACAGCATTGACTACATGAAGGGCGAGCCCGGCTACTCCCGCTTTTTCGCCTTGCTGTCGCTTTTTGGCTTCTCCATGCTTGGGCTGGTAGCAGCGCCCAACCTCATACAGTTATATATGTGCTGGGAACTGGTGGGCCTTAGCTCCTACCTGCTTATTGGATTTTATTTTACCCGGCCCGCGGCCGTGGCTGCCTCAAAAAAAGCCTTTATTGTTACCCGATTTGCCGACTTTGGTTTTTTAACAGGTATTTTGTTGCTCTCGCATATAAGCGGTACACTGCAGATTGACGAACTGAACCGGCTGCCGGAAAGCGCTGCTGCACTGCCTCAGCAACCGGTATTTGCCGGATTAAGCACCCTTACCTGGGCAATGATTTTAATTTTTGCGGGTGGCGCGGGCAAATCGGCCATGTTTCCGCTGCATATCTGGCTGCCCGATGCCATGGAAGGCCCCACGCCCGTTTCGGCCCTTATTCACGCTGCCACCATGGTGGTAGCCGGTGTGTTTCTGGTAGCCCGCCTGTTCCCCCTGTATAACGCGTTTGCTCCTTCGGCATTGGACTTAATTGCCGGCGTTGGTGCTTTTTCACTGCTGTTCGCTGCGCTTATTGCATGCACCCAAACCGATATCAAACGCATTCTGGCCTATTCCACCATGTCGCAAATCGGTTATATGATGCTGGCCCTCGGAGCGGGCGCCTTCAGTGCATCTATTTTTCATTTGTTTACCCATGCTTTTTTTAAAGCACTGCTTTTTCTGGCTTCCGGTGTCATTATCCATGCTGTGCACACGCAGCAAATTAATGCCATGGGCGGCCTGCGCAAATCGCTTCCTTTTACCCATCTGCTGTTTCTTATAGCCTGTCTGGCCATCTCCGGCATACCACCTTTTGCCGGATTTTTCAGTAAAGACGAGATTCTGAATGCCACCTATGCCTACTCACCTGTTCATTTTTACGTGGCCCTTGCAGGGGCCGGGCTTACGGCCTTTTACATGTTCAGACTTTACTTTATGGTGTTCTGGCGTCAACCGGCTACCGTGTATTCACCTTCCGTGTCTATGTTAATGATCGTGCCAATGATTACTCTGGGACTGGCCAGCGCAACAGCAGGATTTTTCCCCATTACCGGTAAGCTGCATAATCTCGGCCTTACCGAAAACACAGCCCATTTTAACTTCATGCCCTGGCTGGCAACCGGCATTGCCGCAGCAGGAATAGCAGCGGCAGCCTGGATATATATTAATAAAAGAGAAGTTCAGCCACCGGATAATGCTCTGTACCGCATCGTAAGAAATAAATTTTACATAGATGAAATCTATCTCTTCATCACCAAAAATATAATTTTCCAAAAGCTTGCCCTGCCCATTGCGTGGTTCGATCGCCACGTGGTAGATGGCACCATGAATGCGCTGGCACGAATCACCCAACGAATTTCTGAAGAAATTAAGTATCTGCAATCGGGACAATTGCAGCAATACGCCTGGGTATTTGCGGCCGGAACGCTGGCTTTGGTGCTTATGGCCATATTTATGCAAACCGGATAATGTTATACGCGCTTATTATTATACCCACCCTTACTGCCGCAGGCATTATGTTTACGCGCACGCCTGCACAGGCACGCACCACAGCCCTGGCAGGCATGGGTGTGCAGCTTGGCTTATCTGTTTATTTGTTGCTGCGCTATATACACATGCGCGCAGAAGGCAACACCCAGCCATGGCTCTTTACAAACCGGCTTTCGTGGTTCCCGTCATTGCACATTTCATTCGACACGGGTGTTGACGGCATTGCCGTGGCCATGATTGTTCTTACCGCAGTTGTGATATTTACGGGAGTGCTGGCCAGCTGGGATGTTACCTACCGCTACCGCGAATTTTTTGCTTCGCTTATTCTTCTGGCAACCGGCACGTTTGGATTCTTTATTTCGCTGGATTTGTTTGTTATGTTTTTATTTTTTGAGCTGGCGGTAATACCCATGTATCTGTTAATAGGTATTTGGGGCAGCGGCCCGAAAGAATACAGCGCCATGAAGCTTACCCTTATGCTTATGGGTGGCTCGGCTGTTTTAATTATCGGATTGCTCGGCATTTATTTCCATTCCGATGCCGGGGGGCATCACACCTTCTACCTGCCTGAGTTGCTGCATCAAAACTTCCCGGTAACGGTGCAACGCATGTTCTTTCCCTTTGTTTTCGTTGGCTTTGGCGTAATCGGGGCATTGTTCCCGCTGCATACCTGGTCGCCCGATGGCCACAGTTCAGCTCCTACAGCAGTGTCGATGTTGCATGCCGGTGTATTGATGAAGCTGGGTGGCTACGGCTGTCTGAAAATAGCCATAGGCCTGTTACCACACGCTGCCCATGAGCAAGCCTGGATATTCCTGCTCCTTACCGGTCTTTCGGTTGTATATGGTGCACTCGGTGTTATCGGCCAAGCCGACCTGAAGTACATCAACGCCTATTCATCAGTAAGCCACTGCGGCCTGGTGCTGTTTGCACTGCTCATGCTGAATGAAACCGCTCTTACCGGAGCCGTTATGCAGATGGTTTCGCATGGCATCATGACGGCCCTGTTCTTTGCCCTGATTGGCATGATCTACAGCCGTACGCACACACGCATGGTAACCGAAATGGGTGGCCTGTTAAAGGCTATGCCCTTTCTGGCTGTTTGTTATATGATAGCCGGTTTCGCATCGCTTGGCCTGCCCGGCCTAAGCGGATTTGCTGCCGAACTAACCATCTTTTTCGGGGCCTGGCAAGAACCGGATGTACTGCACCGTACACTTACCTTGCTGGCCGTCTCTTCTGTTGTGATTACGGCTGTTTATATTTTGCGGGTGGTGGGGCAACTGCTTATGGGCAATGTGGTGGCACCGGCAGGTGCACCGCTGCACCGCCAAACCAGCTGGAACGAAAAGGCAGCGGCGGCTATGCTCGTTGCCTGTATACTGCTGATAGGCCTTACCCCTGCCTGGCTGGCCGGTTTGATACGCGACAACCTGAGTTTATATTTAAGATGATTGCATTGCTGCTATGACCCTGTCTGACCTGCTGCTTCTGATGCGCCACGAGTGGCTCCTGCTGCTGGCAGTGGTTATCATTTTGCTGGCAGAGCTTGGCGCCACCAAAAACCGGGCGCAGCTTTTGCCCGGTCTTACCATTACCGTAACGGGAATCATTACCCTTACTGGTTTTATACCGGCAGAAGAAGGGTCGCTTTTTGGCGGAATGTATGTTACCGACAGCCTCAGGGTATTGATGAAAAACATACTGCAGGTAGGCGTCTGGCTGATATTCCTTCTAAGCGACATGTGGGTGCGAAAAGCCGAAATGCATAACCGGATATTTGAATTTTACCTGCTTATACTGGCCAGCCTGCTGGGAGCATGTTATCTCATTTCGGCAGGTCATTTCCTTATGTTTTACCTGGGGCTGGAACTTTTAACCCTTCCGGTAGCTGCCATTGCTGCTTTTGAATACCACCGGCACCGGTCGGCCGAGGCCGGCATAAAGCTTGTCCTGTCATCTGCCTTTGCATCGGCCGTTTTACTGTATGGCATTTCGATGCTATATGCCACCTCCGCTTCGCTTTATTTTAATGAGTTTACCTATCAGCCTTCGGCATTAAGTACACTTGGGCTTATCTTTCTTATTTCGGGTGTTGCGTTTAAGATAAGTGTGGTGCCTTTTCACCTCTGGACTGCCGATGTGTATGAAGGAAGCCCCACTGCCAATACGGCTTATCTTTCGGTAATTTCGAAAGCCGCTTCAGTATTTGCCCTTTTGCTTTTATGCCTTTCGGTTTTACGGCCTGCCGGGAAACTACTTATTGATGCTTTGGCTGTGCTGGCTGCCCTTACCATTACCGTCGGCAACCTGTTTGCCTTGCGGCAGCAAAACATAAAACGTTTTCTGGCCTTCTCTTCGGTTGCGCAGGCAGGTTTTATTTTGCTGGGTGTTATACAAAACGGCCCTTTGGGCGCAACTACGGTATTGTATTTTGTATTTATTTATATGTTCTCCAATCTGGCTGCGTTTGGGGTGGTTATGCTTACCGAACAGCTTACCGGTAAGGTAAGTCTTAACGATTACAACGGATTTTATATAACCAATCCGAAGCTAAGCCTGGTTATGATGTTGGCCCTTTTTTCGCTGGCAGGTATTCCACCGCTGGCCGGATTTTTCGGTAAATTTTTTCTCTTTGCCGCCGCGGCTGAACGCGGCTACTATCTGCTGGTGGGCATTGCTGTGCTGAATGCAGTTATTTCGCTGTACTACTATCTGCTGGTTATCAAGGCCATGTTTATTCATCAAAACACGAGTCCTGTTCCGACCTTAACCAGTCCGTTTTCCATGAAGCTGGCATTGCTTGTCTGCATGGGCGGCATTTTGCTTATCGGATTTTTTGGAGACATTTATGAATACATGGCCGATGTGGTAAACCATTGGTGGTATGAGCTTGCAAAAATTTGAACACATCATAAAGGAAATAGATGGAATAAATTACCGCGTAATAGAAGCGGGAATAGGTAAAGAACGTGCTGAATTTTTACAGGCTTTGTTAAAACACAATGGCATAGAAACGCGCCTCGAAGCCGACCCCGTTGCCGGGGGCAGTCCTCCGGCCTATACCCTGCTTACACCCGATGTAACCTTTAACCCAGTTGTAAAAGTATACAACCGTGAACTGCGCACACCCGATGGCCGCCGGGTTACCCCGGATTACTGGAACCAGCTTACCACAGAAACCAATCCCAACTACTGGGACCTGAGCAAAAAAATACAGCAAATAAAGCCTAATCATGGAGCGGACGCTTTTTAATCATGCCGCCTTTCACATCGTTAATGCTGTTCTCCACCACAAAGGCGTTTTCATCAATTTTACTGATTTCGGTTTTTAGCTTTTGAAGCTCCAGGCGGGTTATTACCGAAAAAATTACATCCATTTCTTTTGCCCGGTGCCCTGATTTGCCAAATCCGCTCTGCCCTTTAAGGACGGTTACGCCCCTGCCCATGCGGTTTATGATGGCATCTTTAATCTCTTCGCTTTTTTCCGAAACAATCATTACGCTGGTATACTCTTCAATACCATGCACCACAAAATCAACCGTTTTCGAAGCCACCAAGTATGTAAGTATGGCGTACAGGGCAACATCAATATTAATAAGGTAAGCGGCAACCGAAAAAATAATGATATTTAAACCGAGAATAATATCGCCTACCGTAAGGGTGGTTTTGCGGCTGGTGTAAATGGCCAGCACCTCAGTGCCGTCCAGCACACTGCCCCCGCGTATAGACAGGCCAATGCCCACGCCCAGAAAAAAGCCACCGAAAAAGGCAATGAGCAGATCATCATGGGTAATAAGGGGAAATTCAATCCAGTAAAGTGCCAGCGCCAACCCTACAATGGCTACCAGCGTTTTAACGGCAAACAGGCGTGATACCTGGGTATAGCCAATTATCATAAAAGGCACATTAAGGATAACCACCAGCCATGACAGATTAATGCCCGTAAGCTGGTTAACCAGAAGGGAAATGCCCATAACACCACCATCGAGGAAGTTGTTGGGCAGCAAAAAACCTTCAAGACCAAAAGTTGCGGCAAGAATGCCGGCAGTTATAAGAAAGGTATCTTTAATTGTGCGCTCCAGTGTAATTCTGCGAATGCGAAGCGCCTTAAGGTGTTGAAATCTTTCGCGGGTACTCATCACCGGTAAAATACGCAGGATGTGGCATTAAAAAAAGAGACAGAAAAACTCAACAACTAACCGGCCTTCTTTACCTGGTAGCCCTGGGCAGCAAGCCATGTCAGCGCCTTGTCGCGCTGGTCGCCCTGAAGAATGATTTCACCGTTTTTTACCGATCCGCCCACACCGCACTTGTTTCTGAGTGCCTTTCCGAGCGTTTCCAGATCGGCATTTTTTCCGGTAAAACCCCTTATCAGGGTTACCGTTTTGCCCGCGCGGCCGCTTTTGTCGAGCTGTACTTTAAGTACCTGTTTTGCAGGCGCAAGGGTTTCGGGTTCCTCGTGCTGCTGATAGGTGTAGGTAAAATCGGCTGCAGTGGAATACACGATGCCTTCGCGTTTTTTCCAGTTGTTGTTTTTGCCCATATAGCATTAAAAAAATAAACGGGCAGGTAAGTCTGCCCGATTGGGTGTGCAAGGTTTTGAATCTATTTTCTATGCTTCACCACAAAGGTAAGCACAGGCCGTTTGCTGTGGTTAACCACATCTTCGGCAATGCTGCCGGCCAGCACATGGGCAAAACCTGTGCGGCCGTGCGTAGCCATGGCAATCATGTCGGCATTGATGCTGTCTGCAAAGTAAATAATGCCTTCTTCTTCGGTTAAATCGTTGAATACGTTAACGGTGTAATTTTTAAGCTGCAGTCTTTTGGCAAAATCCTGCATGTATTTTTTCACAACTGCATCGCGCTGAAAGTTCCCGGGTGTATTGATGCGCACCAGGTGGATGGTGGCATTGTACATTTCCTGCGCCCGCTTAACGATGCGCGAAAACACTTCTTCGTCTTTGTTCATGGCAGTAGCGTACACAATATTTTTAAACTCCAGGCTGGCCGGCTTTTTCTGTATGGTAAGCACCGGGCAACGCGAGTGGCGCACTACCTTTTCGGTGTTTGAACCAATAAGCATTTCGGCCATGCCGGTAGCACCCTTGGTTCCCATCACCACCAAATCCACCTTATGCTCCTCAATTATAGTTCGCATGCCATGGAAAGGCGACCCAATGCGCAACTCCGGTACTACCTTAAGGCCGCTGAAAAGTTTGTCGGCCTCCAGCCGGGCCATCTGCCTGCGGGCACGCTCAATTAACTTGAGCATAAAGAGTTTTTCCTCCATGTCTTCGGTCTTCACCTCTCCGGTTACACTAAAAGAGTTTGTTGAGCCTTCTTCTATTACATGCAAAAGGATAAGCTGTGCACCCGATTTACGGGCAATACCGGCAGCCACTTCGGCAGCGTAGCCGGCAACTTTTGAAAAATCGGTAGGAACAAGAATTTTTTTCATGGCGTCTGTATTAATTTCTAAAAATAGAAAGATTTAGTGAATGGGCGTATATCGGCTGAATAATTCGGGCAATTAGGTGGTAATACTCTGCTTTTCAGGCACCACTACTACGGGCACAGGTACCCGCTTGAGCAGTTCCTGCATGTTGGTAAACCCGGCCTCATTTTTTTCGAAGGCCATTTTCTCGCTCAGTACCACCATAGAAACCCGGTGTTGCTGAAAGTACGACTCCACCCGGTCGTTTATAAAACCAATCTCGGCCCTGAATTCGCAACCAACCGATCCGTTGAGATGAAGCTTCTGCTCCAAAGCGGCAAAAGCCTCCTGGGCCTGTTGCAAAACCGTTTTTCTGTACTCTGTAATCGGCCCCTTTCCGGGTAAAATACGATACGGATATAAAACCGTAACCGGTTTTCCCAGGCTTTTGGCAATTTTTACCGCCACACTCAGCACTACCGGTGCAGCAGACGAAAAATCAATAACACACAGAATCTGCTCCATAAAAAAACTTCTACCAACATACGCAGGCCAGGTCCAGACAGGATTGATGCAAGTCAGCCCTGCCGCTGATTTTTATCATGCCCCACCATGCTTATATTGCAGGAAGTTGCGTATGGATATTTCGGAGTCATCATCTAAAATCTTCAAAGAAATTTTTTTCAGTGCCTCTGAGGGCATATTGCTTGTAGATACCTCGGGCACCATACAACTGGTAAACCCAGCATGCGAAAAAATGTTTGGCTATGATCCAGGTGAGCTTACCGGCCAATCGTTGGAAATACTTTTACCCCAGCGCCTACGCCGGGCACACACTCAGCAACGTGAAGTTTTTCATAAAAATCCCGCACCCAGGCGAATGGGCGTAGGGCGTGACCTGGTGGGCATACGCAAGGATGGATCAGAGTTTCCCGTAGAGGTAAGCCTTAGCCATCACCGGGTTGAAAACAACATGCTGATTATGGCCTTTGTGATTGACATAACGGAAAGAAAAAAAGCCGAAGAGAGTGTAAAACGAAGCGAAGAACAACTGCTTACGTACGCAGCCGAACTGGAGAGAAAAGTACAGGCACGCACAGAAGCATTAAACAAAACCGTGCAGGACCTGGAAAAGGCCAACCAATTCCTCCAGGAGCAGATTACCGAACGAAAAAAAGCCGAGGAAGAAGCCCGCAGGGCGCTGGAACGCGAACGCGAGCTGAATGAACTGAAAAGCAAATTTGTAAGCATAGCCTCGCACGAATTCCGCACCCCGCTGAGCACCATCCTCAGTTCAGCAGCGCTAATAGGGCAATACCGGCAAAAGGGCGAACTGGATAAAATAGACAAGCACATACAGCGCATCCGATCATCGGTAAACCATCTTACCGCCATTCTCAACGATTTTCTTTCATTGGGAAAACTGGAAGAAGGCCGCATAGATGTGCAACGCGAAGAGATCATGTTAACGCACCTTATCAGGGAAGTTATTGACGAAATGAAACCCCAGCTGCGGGAAGGACAAACCATAAACCTTACCACCAGAGGAAATGAAAAACCTGCCTTTACCGATGCGCGAATAGTGCGCAACATCCTATTTAACCTCCTTTCTAACGCCAGCAAATACTCAGGAGCCGCACAGCCTATTGAAACATATCTGCAATTCCTGGATAACCATTTCGAAATATCCATTACCGACAGGGGTATGGGCATACCCCTGGCCGAACAGAAACACCTGTTTGAGCGGTTTTTCAGGGCAAGCAATGCCGGCAACATTCAGGGCACAGGCCTGGGTCTTAATATTGTAAAAAGATACGTGGAACTGTTGCACGGTGAAATTAACTTTACCAGCGAAGAAGGTAAAGGAACAACCTTTACCGTGCTATTACCCTACCGTTAACGCTTGTTGATATGAAAAAAATTTTGCTTATTGAAGATAATACCGAAGTTCGCGAAAACACCAGCGAAATTCTTACCCTGGCCAATTACCAGGTTATTACCGCAGAAAACGGCAAAACAGGGGTAGAAGCAGCCCTGCGCGAAAAACCCGACCTGATTATATGCGATATCATGATGCCCGAACTGGATGGTTACGGTGTGCTGCACATACTGAGCAAAAATCCGGAAACCGCTTCCATACCTTTTATTTTTCTTACCGCCAAAACCGAAAAAACCGACATCCGCAAGGGCATGACCCTGGGTGCCGATGACTACCTGACCAAACCCTTTGACGACACCGACTTGCTCAATGCCGTGGAAAGTCGCCTTAACCGCGTAGCACTCTTCAAAAAACAATACGACCCGACAGCTGAAGGCCTGAACCAGCTAATTGACGATGCCCGCAAGGCCCTGCACCTGAAGGATTTAAGCAACGACCGAAAGGTGCGCCTGTTTAAAAAGAAAACCACCCTGTTTATGGAAGGCGAAGTACCTAATGCCGTATTCTTCCTTAAACAGGGAAACATAAAAACTTTTCGCACCAATACCGATGGCAAAGAATTTATTACCGATCTGTTTACCGCTGGTGATTTTTTTGGCTATGAACCCATTCTGGAAAACACAAATTACACCGAAACAGCCGTGGCGCTTGAAGACAGCGAGGTAGTAGTAATACCGCGCCACGATTTCCTTACCCTGTTGCATGCCCATCCGGAATTAACCCGGGCTTTCACTTCTATGCTCAGTAAAAAAGTTATTGAAAAAGAAGCGCAACTGCTTGCCCTTGCCTACAATTCGGTGCGGCAACGCACAGCCGAGGCTCTGTTGCGCGTTAGCGAACTAAAAAACAGCAGGGAACTTGTACTATCGCGCGATGACCTGGCTAAAATGGTGGGCACTGCCTCCGAATCAGTAATTCGTGTACTGTCCGACTTCAGGGATGAGGGTATTGTGGGTATTGAGGGCAGCAAAATAATCATTCTGCACCCGGCTAAGTTGGAACAGATTGTGAAGTGGAACGTTGCCCGTCGCTAAGGCAACGGATAACAAAGTACCGTTCGGCTTATTGAAAACACATCAGCTATTGAGGCGCCTCGCCAAATAAGCAATAAACCCGTTAATGCCAATGCCAGAGTTTGCATGCGCTGTACCGAAAAAGGTGCCACAGTAGCCAGCTTTTGAGCTACCCATTTAACAGCCATAAGGGCCGGAACCGTGCCCGCTCCAAACAACAACATTACTACCACACTGCCCTGTACATCAGGCTGCACCAGTGCTACCACCACCGCCGAATACACCAGCCCGCACGGCAGCCAGCCGTTAAGCAAGCCAATGGGCAATGAAGTCCATATTTGCCTGCCGCGAAGCAAATACGCCAGCCGCTGCTGCAACCACCCCAAACTTCTGCCAAAGCCAGCCGCCAACCATTGCCCTGCCTTTTGAAAGATGAGAAACATAATAACGGCCATGCCCAGCAACAACGAAAACCATCCCAGCCATCCGGCAAGAGCCATAAAGTTGCTTATCCAGCCGGCCAGCAGCCCCATAACTACGTAAGAAGTTATACGGCCTGCATGGTACAGCAGGGCACCGCCTCCACTCCTGCCGGCCTGAAGCGCCAGTACTCCGCACATGCCCACGCAATGCAGGCTGCCGGTAAAGCCCAGTAAAAAGGCTGTTAACATCATAACACTATAACCGAATGCCAATAATACTCCCGGCCTCCCATCTGCCACCAAATGCGCACCCGGCAAGCCCCGGGCAGGCTGTGCTGCAACCGAAAGTTTAAACGGTTATTATCCGAGACAGCAAACCGGTGCTGCTCATCGAGCTTTTCGTTCCCGGGCCTGTAAAGTTGAACCATAATTTCCTCAGCTTTCAATTCATAAGGAAACACTATTTCCATTTGCCCGCCATCAACAACCTTAACCATGGGCATTTTATCAAGCATCAGGGCATTATTCTTACGGTTCAGCTGGTTTTGATAGGCCAACTCCATCTGGTAGTAATTGTTGGTAACCAGGCTCACGTCCTGTTTCATCATAATAAAAACCATGGAGCCAATAAACACGATAAACAATACAAAAGAAAGTATAATGCCTTTTGCCCAGTTCATAGTTAAGTAAGTTAACGTTCACCCTTTACGCGATCATGATGCGAGTGCACCGGCCCGATAAAGCGGGCCTGTATGGTCTCCAGCTTTCGGTTATTATGGTAAACACCCATCTTTATTTTTAATTTGGGCCTGGTAACCAGGGCGGGGTCCAGCTCAATCAGATACATTTCTTTTAACATGCTTCCTGCCTTGACCGTGGTGTTTTCACTGCCACCCACTTTTCGCAGTCGCGCGCCTGCCGGTTCCTCAACACGCAACCAAAGCTGCAGGTCATCGAAAGTTTTGTTTACAAATTCAACCTGGTACAAATTGGTAATCACTCCGGTTTCGGTACGTTGATACAGCGTACCCGGCATCTTGAGAATGGTAGTTTCCACGTCCGACCGGGTGGCCAGTAAATAAACCAGCACTCCCAGCAGACCTGCCAACAACACGCTGTATCCGCCAACCCTGGCGGTGATTAAGCGGCGTGTACCCTGGCTTATTGACTGAAATGAGGCAAAGCGAATAAGGCCCTTCGGCTTGCCAATCTTTTCCATTACGTCATTGCAGGCATCAATACAGGCCGTACAGTTTACGCATTCCAGTTGGGTGCCATTGCGTATATCTATGCCCGTTGGGCAAACATGCACGCATAGCCGGCAGTCAATGCAATCTCCCCTGGTGTGGTTGGTATGGCCTTTTTTAATCTTACCCCGCGGCTCACCCCGCAGCCAGTCATAAGCCACCACAATAGAATTTCTGTCCAACAAAACCCCTTGTAGCCTTCCATACGGACAAACAGCAATGCAGGCCTGCTCCCTGAACCAGGCAAAAACAAACCAGAACACCGCTGTAAAGGCCATCAGGCCAATAAAACCAGCCAGGTGCCGGGATGGAGGTTGCGAGACAATTTCAACAACACGGTCTATACCAATAAGGTAGGCCATTACGGTATGCGAGATGAGCAGCGAAATCCCCAGAAAAATAAGCTGCTTGGCAGTTTTCTTAAGCAATTTACTTCCATTCCATGGCTGTTGGGCCAGCCTGCGTTGCTGGTTGGCATCGCCTTCGATCCAGTATTCAATTTTGCGAAACACCATTTCCATAAACACGGTCTGCGGACAGGTCCAGCCACACCACACCCGGCCAAAGACAGTGGTAAACAGAATGATGAACACAAAAAGCGTAATCATGGCAAGGGCAAGGAGTATAAAATCCTGAGGCCAGAACACCTGCCCGAAAAGAATAAACCTTCGCTCAAAAACATTGAAGAGCATGAAAGGGTGATCGTTTACGCGGATAAACGGGCCCGCAAAGAAAAGCACAAGAAGTACCCAGGCTACCAGGGTGCGATAGGTATGCAGTTGCCCGCTCGGCTTTTTGGGATAAATCCATACCCGTTTGCCGGATTTATCGACTGTTGATATGGAATTGCGAAATTCCTCGTCAAACTGATAAAAATTTTCAGTTGTCGTATTCACCATCTGCTGCCTGGCACTTTGGTTATTTTGGGTTAATCCTCATTTTGGGCTACCGGGTTGTGGGGCTTCTTCTTTATACAGCACCCCCTGGGGAGCTTTGGGATTAGGCGGGTTACTTCCCCTCAGGCTTTTGATGTAAAATGCAACATCGCGCATCTGGGCAGGCGATAACACACCCGACCACGAGATCATACCCTTTTCGGGAACTCCGTTTTTTATGGTTTTATAAATATCACGTATGCTTCCGCCGTGAATCCAGTAGTCATCGGTTAGGTTGGGACCGATGCTTCCCTGTCCTTCGGGCATGTGGCAGGATGCACAATTAATGGCATATATCTTTTTACCGTTGTTCAGAATACCTTCATCGGGTTCGTAAACCAGCGCATTTTCGTCAATCGTTACTGCCGGTTCCGCTGCGGCCAGCCGGGCTTTTTGCTCCTGTGCCCTGGCCAGCTCCTGTTGGTATTCTTCTTCCATAAGCGGAAATGTATCGGTTACATGGTAAACAACCATGTAGGCAGCTCCCCAGATTACTGAACCGTATAACAGCCATTTCCACCAGGGCGGCAGGTGGTTATCGAGTTCCCTTATGCCGTCGTAGTTATAGTCAAGCAGAATATCGGCCTCCTGCTCAACAGGCCGAAAGGCATTGATCCGAATCCAGAAACGCTGCCAAAATCCAACTTTTGGCGCTTCGGGTATTGTATTTCCGGCGGCTTCCTGCTGGCTGATAAGCATGTTAAGAATCTTTAACAGATAGATGGCAACCCCCAGTACCAGCAGGGCTACTATAAACACAAATGCCGTAACCAGGTAAAAAGGCAGCAGCGGATCGGCCAGCGGATCTTTACCCTGTGCCAAAACAGGCTGTATGCCCAACAGAAGAAGAACAGCAAATGTTCTGCATCGCATAGTTTTCATTATTTAATATCGGTTAATGCATCATTGTCGTTCAAAGGCAGTTGCTTCATGTAGTGAATAAAGCTTTTTCGTTCTGTAAACACATACCACAACAGGGCCAGAAAAAACAGAAAGAAAATGATTAAAGAAATAATCGGCCACACAGACACATTTTCTATTTGCTGGAGAACGTACTTATACATGGTGTTAACGGTTAATGGTTTCGGCTTCGGCAGTTTTGGCAGCTTTAATATCTTTACCCAGCCGTTGCAGATAAGCTATAAGCGCAATGATTTCGGCATCGGGTTGCACTTCTATTCCTTCCAGCTGCAGGTTTTCGGCTATGCGGCCGGCCTGACGCTCCAGGTCCTCATTGGCCGAATTTTCATAACCCGGTTCATAAGGTACTCCAATTTTGCGCAAGGCTTTGATTTTTGCAGCCGTTGAACTTTTATCGATGGTTTGTTCAAACAACCAGGGGTAAGCGGGCATGATGGAGCCTGATGATACGGCATCTGGCGCAAGCATGTGGTTATAGTGCCACAAATCAGAATATTTTCCGCCTACGCGATGCAGATCGGGCCCGGTACGCTTTGAGCCCCACAGAAACGGATGATCGTACACATACTCACCCGATTTGGAGTACTCACCGCCCTGCGGGTCGTAGCGTTCCACTTCCGATCGAAACGGCCTGACCAGCTGGGAGTGGCAGCTTACACAGCCTTCGCGTATATAGATGTCGCGCCCGTGCAACTCAAGTGGTGTATATGGCTTTACCGAAGAAATAGTGGGTACATTCGATTTTATCAGGAATGTGGGAACCATTTCGATAATACCTCCAATGAGGATGGCAATAAAGGTTAGCACGGTAAAGATTACCGGCATGCTTTCCAGGCGGTGATGCCATCCACCCGAAGCCGTGGCAACCCTGGGCAGTGGTGCGGCCTGGGCAGGCTCGTTGGCAATAAAACTTCCGGCATAGGCGGTTTTAACAAGGTTATATGCCATTACAATAGCGCCGGTAAGGTAAAGCGCTCCGCCCAGTGCACGCAGCATGTGGAGCGGAAGTATCTGCACAGTGGTTTCCAGAAAGTTTTTGTACACCAGAAAACCCTCGGCATTAAACTCTTTCCACATGAGGCTTTGTGTAATGCCCGAGATATACATGGGCAGCGCATAGAAAATAATACCCAGTGTGCCAATCCAGAAATGAAAGTTGGCCAGGCGGGTGGAATACAGCCGCGTATTCCACATGCGCGGCACCAGCCAATACAATACGCCAAAAATCAGAAAGCCGTTCCAGCCCAGTCCGCCCACATGCACATGGGCCACTACCCAATCGGTAAAGTGGGCTATGGCATTTACATTTTTAAGCGAAAGCAGCGGTCCTTCGAGCGTTGCCATGCCATAAGCGGTAACGGCTACCACCATAAATTTCAGCACCACATCTTCGCGCACCCGGTCCCATGCGCCGCGCAGGGTTAATAACCCATTGAGCATGCCTCCCCACGATGGTGCAATGAGCATAACCGAAAACACCGTACCCAGCGATTGCGCCCAGTCGGGCAGCGTTGAGTACAACAAATGGTGCGGACCAGCCCAGATATAGATAAAAATCAACGTCCAGAAGTGAATTATGGAAAGTCGGTACGAATAGACGGGCCGGTTGGCTGCCTTGGGCAAAAAGTAGTACATAATACCCAAATACGGTGTGGTAAGAAAAAAGGCCACGGCATTATGTCCGTACCACCACTGCACCAGCGCATCCTGAACCCCGGCATACCACGAATAGCTTTTCAGAAAAGATACGGGCATTTCGAACGAGTTAACCACATGCAGCACGGCCACCGTTACAAAGGTGGCAATGTAAAACCAGATGGAAACATACATGTGCTGCTCACGCCTTCTAAGAATGGTGCCTATCATGTTCCATCCAAACACAACCCATACTATCGTAATGGCAATATCAATGGGCCATTCCAGTTCGGCATATTCTTTTGAAGTGGTATAACCCAGCGGCAACGTAATGGCGGCCGCCAGAATAATAAGTTGCCAGCCCCAGAAGTGCACCCAGCTCAGCGTATCGCTGTACATGCGGGTTTTAAGCAGCCGCTGCATAGAGTAATACACACCGGCAAACATGGCGTTGCCCACAAATGCAAAGATTACGGCATTGGTGTGCAGCGGCCGTATACGGCCAAAGGTGGTGTAGGGTAGTTCAAAGTTAAAAACAGGCCACACCAGTTGCAGGGCAGCCGTAAGGCCTACCAGCATACCCACCAGACCAAACACCACGGTGGCAATGATAAAGGCCTTAACAATTTTGTTGTCGTAACTAAATTTTTCAAGCTCCATAACAGGCAATACTTAAACCGTTAGAATATGAGCTTAAAAGTAGGGGGATGTGCCGGTGGCTAATATGACGCTGGTCGCAGCACACCCTGATTTTTGTCAGCAACCAATTGGAAAAAGGAAAAGCCGGCACCGGATTTTGGCCTAACAGATTTTAGAATATATTTGCAGGCCGAAATGCAATTACGGGGTCATAGCTCAGCTGGCTAGAGCGCTACAATGGCATTGTAGAGGTCGTGGGTTCGACTCCCACTGGCTCCACCAAGTTACAGTAAATTCAGCAGGTTTGGCCAGACGCTCACTGGCCGCTTATCTCCCTTCTGATTTTTGAAAGTTTAACGCCATCGGGTAGAAACCGGCCAGCCTCCACAGGCAGATTATGGTTAAAAGAAGGCCCGGTGTGGCTGCCAGCATAGGGCTGCCATACCCTGGCCGAGCAATGTATTTCGCGCACCCGGGTTTGTTCGGCTATGCGCCTTACGTTGTTTTCATGAATGCCAGACCCTGCCATTATTACAATCCGGTTGGCGGCCTGTCGCACCAGTGCGGCAAGCTGTTCAATTCCCTCCTCGGCTGTAGTTTTTCCTCCCGATGTGAGTATCCGGTCAAAGCCGGCTTCGATGGCGTCTTCCAGTGCTTCGCTCAGGTTGCGGGTAACGTCAAAAGCCCGATGCAGGGTAACCTGCATAGGTCGTGCAAGCTGTATAAGCTCGTTGCATTGTTTTACATTCAGCCGGTCCTTTTTACTTAACACGCCCAACACCACACCCTTGGCGCCCAGCAGCCGGCACTGTTCAATATCACGCCTCATGGCCTCAATTTCTTCCTTGCTATACACAAAGTTCCCGCCCCGGGGCCTGATCATGATAAACACCCCGATGGTAATCAGTTTTATGGCCTGTTCGGCTATGCCAAAAGAAGGTGTGGTACCACCTTCGGCAGGGTTATCGCATAGTTCTATCCGATCGGCTCCGGCCTGCGCAGCCCGGATGGCTCCCTCCAGATTAAACACCGGCACTTCCAGCAAAATACCCATCAATTAAAAGTAGCTGGCCGAACGAATTACCTCGTGGTTCACTCCGGGGGCTGTAAGGGTATACTCAAAATCGCTGGTAATTGAGTAAGCTCCGGTTTCACCCCGAATATTCATGGCGATGAAAGCCACGCCCAGCAGTCGCGCTTTTTCTTTACCTCGTTTCTTTATCACGCGCTTCACAGCTTCTTCGCAGGCCTGCTGCGGCGTATAGCCTTGCCGCATAAGCTCCACCACCGTATGGCTGCCGGCAATGCGAATCATTTCTTCACCTACTCCTGTAGCCGTAGCTGCTCCTACCTCGCCATCCACAAATAACCCGGCGCCAATGATGGGCGAGTCGCCTACGCGGCCATGCATTTTAAAAGCCATGCCGCTGGTAGTACAGGCACCGCACAGCCTACCCTGGCTATCCAGGGCCAGAATACCTATGGTATCGTGCTGTCCAGGATTGTGGTAGGGTTTGTATTCGGCTTTCTTTAACCATTCGCGCCATGCTTTTTCAGAAGCGGGTATTAAAAGTTTTTCCCGTTTAAATCCTTGTTGTGCCGCAAACTGCTCGGCCCCTCGCCCCACCAGCATTACATGCGGTGTTTTTTCCATTACCCGTCTTGCTAAAGAAACCACATGCTTATACCCCGTTACAAATGCTACGGCACCACAGTTGGCTTTTTCATCCATAATGCTGGCATCCAGTGTAACAAATCCATCGCGGTCCGGAAGTCCCCCGTAACCAACCGAAGTATCGTTAGGGTTGGCTTCGGGAACACGGGCACCGGCCTCAACGGCATCGAGGGCATAGCCCCCGTCCTGCAATACCTGCCATGCTGCTGCATTGGCATGTGTGTTGCGCCAGGTTGAAATTACTTTTGCCTGCTGCACCCACCTGGCCTGAACCGGCCACGCGGCCCCGGCTGTAGCCAGGGCAGATAACCGAAGGAAAGTACGCCTGGAGAGGGAGAATTTCATAAGTCAGGAAATTTTATCACAACATTGTGCATAGGTCGTTGGATGGCAGCCTGAAGGACATGAAAAACAAAGCAGCGAACAAATATAGGTTTTTACTTATTCGATTATTCTTCGGGCAAACCGGAAGCGCTTCAGATAATAGTCGGTGTAGATGTTGGTTTCTACCACACCCAGGCTGGTCGAGGCATGAATAAACCGCACATTATCGCGCGAACGCCTGTCGGTAACCAGACCCACATGGGTAACCTTGCGCCTGCTTTTGCCGGTGGCAAAAAATACCAGGTCGCCCGGCTGCAGCTCTTCCAGCTTTACCGGTTTGCCGAGCCTGCTCTGTGCCTCAGAAGTACGCGGCAACTGCACATCAACCGCGCGAAAAGCATTGATAAGCAACCCCGAGCAATCCATACCCGCACGTGTAGTTCCGCCATACTTATAAGGCGTGCCCAGATACGACCGCGCAGCCCGGACAACCTGCTCAACTTTTTCATGGCGAACACGGGCTTTGTGCGAGGCGCAGGAAGCCAAAATGAGCAGCAAAAGCAGGAAAAGCATCTCAAAAGGTTGCTTACCTTTACGGCAAAAAATGAGCAACATTGGAAATAGCTAAAAATTACTCTTCAAAAATACAAAATCCGCACCAACCGGTCGTACTCCCGCAAGCCGTAATAAATGAGCTTACCCAAATAGTTGGAACGGAATACCTGGTGCTGGATGAAGAACAACGCACTGCCTACGCACACGACAAGACGGAAGATTACTTCTTTATGCCGGCTGCCGTAGTAAAACCGGGTAGTGCCGGAGAGATAAGTAGCATTTTAAAACTATGCAACACCTACCGATTGCCTGTTACCGTGCGAGGAGCCGGCACAGGGTTAGCCGGCTCTGCCCTACCTACGCATGGCGGACTGGTGATTTCGATGGAACGCTTTAACCGCATACTGAACATTGATGAGCTGAACCTGCAGGCTACCGTTGAGCCCGGCGTAATAACCGAGGTGTTTCAACGGGCTGTTAAAGAAAAAGGGCTGTTTTACCCACCCGACCCGGCCAGCAGGGGCTCCTGTTTTTTGGGCGGAAATCTGGCGCAAAACTCAGGTGGTCCCAAAGCGGTAAAGTATGGGGTAACCCGCGATTACGTGCTGAACCTTGAGGTTGTATTGCCTACGGGCGAGATTATCTGGACCGGAGCCAACGTACTTAAAAACTCAACGGGTTATAACCTCACCCAGCTTATGGTGGGCAGCGAGGGCACCCTGGGCGTTATTACCAAAATCGTATTCAAACTCCGGGGCTATCCAAAATATGATGTGCTTATGCTCATTCCATTCAGCACCGGCGAAGAGGCCTGCCGGGCCATTGCCTCCATATTCACTGCCGGCATTCAACCCTCAGGAATGGAATTTTTTGAGCGTTCAGCCGCCACATACACCCTGGAATACTGCCAAAAGGTGCTGAACAGCCCTGTAGCAACCCCCCTACCGGAAAACATGGATGCCTACCTGCTGTGCGAACTCGATGGCAACGATGCAGAGGTGCTGATGCGCGATGCCGAACGCGTAATGCAGGTTGTGGAGAAATTTAACGCGGGCGAAATTCTTTTTGCCGACAGTGCCGCGCAAAAAGAAGAGTTGTGGAAGATAAGAAAAAACATTTCACCGGCGGTAAACTGGTATACACTTACCAAAAGTGAAGATGTTGTGGTACCCCGCAGCAACCTGCCAGCTTTAGTAAGCGGTATTAAACAAATAGGCAAAGCGTACGGGTTTAACACGGTGTGCTTCGGCCACCTGGGCGATGGCAACCTGCATGTTAATATCCTGAAGGAAGACATCAGCGACCACGACTGGAATACCCGCATACCCGATGGCATTGGCGAAATTTTTAAACTGGTAGTTAAACTGGGCGGCACGCTGTCGGGCGAACATGGCATAGGTATTGCCAAAAAACCTTACATGCCGCTTGCTATGCCCGAAAAAAACCTGGAGCTGATGCGCGCCATTAAAAGGGTGTTCGACCCCAATAACATTTTAAACCCCGGAAAGATTTTTTAAACTAAAACCTATCTTACAAAAACAAACGGGCCATGCAGGCAAGTGCACATAAGGTTAAGCTGCCGGAAAAAGGCTGAAGAGCCTGTTCAACAAACCGTAATTAATTTTTATTTATGAATATCGCCATCCTTTCGCGTGAGCCCAAACTGTACCCTACCCGGCGTTTGAAGGAAGCCGGAGAACAACACCATAAAAGGTAACCGAAGCAACAATGCGCGGTATAATGGCATCGAAATAATCGGAGTGTTTAAAAAATTTAGTGCAGCACAGCAGCGTGAATATGTGGAGTGGCTTACCGATGCCAAAACCGAAGCTACCCGCCAAAAGCGACTGGAGCAGGCCCTGGCATGGACTGCCGAAGGCAAACAGTGCAACTGGAAGTATTTGACGAGGTGAACAAATGCCCTGTTGGTTACCGGGCCTAAACAAGGGTAAGCCATAATACGCTCAAAAATATTAAAAGCCCATTGAACAATATAATATAAGTAATGCGTGTTTCTCATTGTTTTTTTGTTGATTGTTTGAAATCTATAAGAGCGTATTCCACATTGCTCATCGCATACAAATAGCTTATTACCATACAATTAGAATTTTTATACCCCGGTTATTCATTATTTAAAAAAAATTGTATATTTCGGCAATACAAGATTGTGCGCGATTTTACAAAACAGACTTCCCATCTAATCAGAGAACTGTGTGTCACTGACTAAAAAAAATCATATAAATCCATGCTTCTGGACAGCAATTTGGAACAAGGACTATTATGATAAATTTAAAGCCGACAATCATATAAATATTCCTTCAAGAGATCAATTACTCTACTTTTTAGAATCACGGAGTAATAAGACTCTTGTTGATAAGGCAGAAAACATTCACTATGAAAAAGGACTTGGTCTCGCTGAAATTAAGCCAGAAAAGGCAAAAGAATTTTGTAAAAGACATTTTCCGGAAAAGTATGATTCTTTTATAAAAGAAATGCAAAGTCACCCAGAAACACTATGGCTAGACTTTGAGAATCACTTTTCAATCATAGAAACCTTACCATCCTACTCAGTGCTTTTAAAAACAATTCAGACTCATAAAGTTTTGACCACTGAAGACAAAACCTGGCTTACATTGTTCTTATTAAATCACCGGTTGAGAAGTCACGTTTTCATCAATGCCATGACTGAATTTTACAAGAAATTAGGAATTGAAAAATTTGAACTTTTTTGGCTTTTGAAATGGTCACTTGCTGACCCAAGATTTTTAATTTTAGAAACATCTAAAATTCTACAGTCTCATTGGACGATTTACACAACGAAAAACAAAATTTTCCCATTATCTGACAATCCAATAAATAGAAATAAACAGACTATTATTGCGACATTAGCACCAGACATGGTGCTGTTTGTAAATCTCAAAAAGGATGGCGAACCAAACAAGGTAATATTCAAAAAAGGGATATCATGGTTAAAATACCGCACCTATAAACGACTTACAATATCTAACACAATAAAGGGACTAATTTTCTATGACAAAGTGACTTTAGAAAAATGGAAGTCATCGAAATGGTGGACTCAAAGACGAGAATTTCTGTCCAAGAATAAAGAGTACAATAAACTCATTGTCAAAGACGGACTAAAAGAACTGTGGGAAATTGACTCAATTACAAACAGACTAATGTAAAACTGCGCACAACACCGGATTTGTTTAATGGCGGTCGACAGTCACTAAACAAACCCAAATCGTTGTGGGCAAGCATAAGAAACAACAACCAATAAAAAACAAGTAAGTAAACTGATGATTGATATTCTAAAAAAACGACACAAGATTGGAGATATAGTAACTCTTCACACAGCAGATGGATCATTTACAGGAGTGATTGATGCTTTTGAGGATAGTTGTGTAATCTTATCAACAGATGAAGGAGATGAGTTTATTGCGAATGACACGATAAAACGAATTTCTGTTCCTAAAACAACTAATACAGAAAAAAAAGAATCATCAAAAGAAACTGAGATTAAGCAAGAAGAGGTAAAGCCCATAATTAAGGAAGAGGCAAAAACGGAAAAAATAGAAGAAACTCTACCCATAACAGAATACAAGGTTGGTGATAAAATACCCTTAGAAGAACTTGAAAAAAGAATAGACAAGAAAACAAAACCCAAATTCCCCAAAACAAAAGAAAAGGGTAAAGTATTAAACTCATTATCAGACCTTAAAGAACTTATTTTGCCCGAAATTGAGGCTGAAAACAAAAAAATAGTTTCAGCAAACGGAACTATAACCAAGTATTTTGGCGATAGAAACTTTGGTTTTATAACTGATAAGTTTGGTTATGATATTTGGTTCGGATTCAAAAGTATCATTGACGAAAGTTTACTTCAAACTCTTAGAGGAACAGTAAAAAGGGCAAATATTCCTGTTCTTTTTACTTTGACTAAAAATTACAAAGGAGATTCCGCTATACATATACACAAGCCCAAAACAGTTGAGCAGGTTGCAGAACTTGCTAAAAAGTATTTTGAAAAGGAAGGCAAACCTGATACAGCACTTGGATTAGTTGAGCAAATCTTACTTTCTTATCCTGATAGTATAATTGCATCTGATTTAAAACAAGAAATAGAAAAAAACAGATTCAAGCAAACATCTTTTAAGCCGAAATTCAATAGCTACGACCTGAATTATCAAAAAGCAAAGAAACTTCATAATATTGAAAAGAACTATGAAGAAGCATTAAAGTATTACTTGCTTGCCTTAGAAAATAACGAAAAGAAAGAAAGTTGTATTAAGGATATTGCTATGCTCTATGTTTCAATGGGTGAAACAGAAAAAGCGATAGAATTTATCAAAAAGTACGAAAACGAATTACCTGATAATATAACCACATACTATTACCTAGAGAATTTTTATGGGTCAGTAAAAGATTTTGAAAAAGTTTTAGAATACACAGAACTTTTACTTGAAGAAAAATCCGTAATAAATGACAAACGAAAAAACTCAATGTATTTGTCAAAAAAAGGATTTGCATTGATTCAGTTAGATGAATTAGACGAAGCACGAGAGGTATTAGAGGAAGCAATAAGCATTCACCCTGAAAATACTTATGCAAGCCGTCTTTTACAAGCACTTGACGAGCCAGACAATGAAGAGTTAAGCCAAATTATTGCAGACGCGGAATTCGACTCTTTTGGCGGAGGTTTAAGCAAGTTTATTAAAGATACAATTGAAAACTATGATGAATATTTCGGAGTTCCTGCGAAGGTGATTGATAGCGGAGATTTTTCAAAAGAAACCTTAAATGCAATTAGAAGGCTAATTGATACCGCAGGTAGAGCAAGACCACGAGAAAGGGCAAATTATTTGCTAACAGAGGCAAAACTAATGACAGCCTTAGAGCCTGAAAAAGAAAGTAATCTTCGTTCTGTTTTAGCCAGATACTGTAACGCTATGGCTTTAAATCATATCTCTGAAAATTCATCAATGGATGTGATAAGATATTATTACTTAGAAGCATTTAGTTTAGAAGAAAACTATCGTTTAACAGCCCCCCAAGTAGCCATATATTTATTTACATTCAAATCAAATTACACAGATTTGTTTGCAGTATCAACAAAAACGCCTTCAATTGATGATGCTATTAGTTTTGTATTTGAGGGGGATTATCGTGAGAATATTTGGGAAGGGATTCTTTCTATGTTTTTATGGAATAGGAGTATTTCAGCACAAATAACCAGTAAATTATATGAAAATAGTCGATTAAAAGAAAAGTCGTTGATTTTTCTACATACTCTTGATTTAGTTTCAGACCCAAGTGTTCAATCAGTAGAATATACAAATCTTTGGAATCAGGCACGTGAAAAAAGGCAAAGAGATTATACACGTTGGTTTGCATCATTAAAAGCAATATCAAACAATGAGAAAATAGAACTGCTAACGAATCATTTGCTTGATTCATTAAATGAAGTAAGAAAAAGTTGGCTCACTCAATTGGACACTTCACGCTTAAACATTATAACTACTGATATTTATGACGTATTGGCAACTTATCTTAGGCAGTCAGGATACAGAGATAAGGAGCGTAGTTACAATTTTGCAAAAGCCCAAATCAATCAGTTAATCACTGAAATTAAGGAAAAACCAACTAAGTTTTCTTATGAAGGCTTTATTCCCTTACTTGAAAAAATTGAACTTCTTTTGGACAAGTCGTTTAAGACAGTAGAGGCAGCAAGCAGTCCAAAAGTTGAAATTTCTATTTTAGGAGAAGCCAATGTTCTTGGTAACGACAATGTTGTGCCTTTCCAGTTAAAAGTAGAATCTTCTAAAAACTCATCGCCAATCCGTAATGTCAAAATCTTGGTACAAAACACTGATGATATTACCTTTATTGAAAAGTCAAATGAGTATTTTGATTCCATTGACGGTGGAGAAAGCCATATTTTTAACTTGTCCGTAAAAGTTTCAAATAAAATCGCAAACGAAAAAGCGACATCAATCAATATTATTTGTTTTTACAATAATCGCACCGAAGATGAGCCAGTTAAATTAGAAAAACAACTTTCACTACGGCTTTATTCTGAAAATGAATTTGAAACAATACCAAACCCATACGAGAAATTGGCTAATGGTGGCCCCGTTACGGATAGAAGTATGTTTTATGGCAGAAATGAATTTATTGACAGAATTACAGAAGCAATAATATCAACTGATTCTAAGCAAGTGGTTATCTATGGGCAAAAACGTTCAGGAAAATCATCTGTATTGTATCATCTGAAAAAGAGTTTGGAGAAAACACAAAAGACATTTTGCATTTCTTTCAGCATAGGCGAAATTTTTGAAAATATATCATCAGCAACGTTTTTCCACAAAATACTCTTTACAATAGAGGAAGAATTAGAAAATCTATCTTTTGACGGCAAAGAAGTCCCAGACTTTAAATGTCCATCATATACAGAACTTAAAGATGCCCCTAATTCGGCAGATATATTCAGAAAACACCTTCGAAATTTTAAGAGGACTTGCCAGAATACACCAAATTGGCAAGACAAGAAATTAGTGGTAATGATAGATGAGTTCACTTATTTGTACACTGCTATTAAGGAAGGTAAAGTGTCTGATGCGATAATGAAACAATGGAAGGCAATTACTCAAAACGAAGATGCAACCTTTTCTTCTGTTTTAGTTGGACAAGATGTTTTTCCTTTGTTTAAGAGTGAATTTCCAAATGAGTTTGGAGTAACGCAAGATGAAAGGCTAACTTATCTTTCAAAAAGAGATGCCTTAAAACTCATTGAAGAACCTGTTTGGAACAAAAAATCAAATAAAAGCCGCTATTTAGAAGATGCAGCAGAGAAAATAATTGAATACACATCTTGTAACCCATACTACATACAGATTTTTTGTGCAAGGCTGATAAAAGAAATGAATGATAAAAAATTCATTGAAGCGACAAGAAACGATATTAAAACTATTGCAGACAGTTTCTTATTTGGTGGACAAGCATTAACAGATGATAAATTTGATAACTTGTTGAATGCGGGCGAAAAACACGACATTCAACGCATTCCACAAGAATACTCTAAGGCTGTTTTGAAAAAAATTGCGGAAGCAACCAAGTTTGTTCCCTATTGCTCACGTGAGGACATAAGCATAGGCGATAAAGAATATGAAGACCTTATTCTTGATGACCTTAAAAACAGAGAAGTGATTGAACAACAAGGCAATAACTACAAAATCCAAGTTAAACTTTTTCAAGAATGGTTATTAAAGAACTAAATATAGCAAACCCATTTGCAGACAACGCAGGTATTGTAACAGGTAACCGTTTTGTTGGCAGGCAATCTGAAATAAACGAAATTCACACAAGAGTTCTTGGTGAATTGTATGGCAATTTGGCAATTGTTGGACTTCCAAGAATTGGCAAGTCAAGTCTTGTATGGAATGCCTTGATTCCTTTGAAGGAAAAATTATTACAAGAGGAGAGTAATGCAACAGACCTTTTTAAAAGGATTGCTCTATCTATTCTTGATGTAATTGAATTTGAAGAAAAATATTTCGATTTTTATGAAAAACTTTTTTCTATCTATCAGAAAGCAAAAGAAAATCAGAATGATAGATATGAGTTCAAAACTTACTTGAATAAGTTTTTCATTAACTGCAAACGTTTAAACCTCAGAATTACAGTTATCCTTGATGAATTTGACCGTACAGAACAACTTTTTTCTGTTGCAGATTTTCAACTGTTGCGTGCG
>FWPU01001383.1_pt1 | contig 72735 bp, 60 predicted proteins | sample 2228361 | NCBI WGS metagenome assembly FWPU01 (sample SAMEA103939777, study PRJEB20133) | metagenome | reverse complement strand
AAAAACCATATTTTGTTGTAATAAGTTGAATGCTTTATAACTGATGCATAATCCGTGCTAAATTGGGGTTTACTCATTTCACAATAAAGCATAAGAATATACACAGATGATCCGGATAGTATGGATTTCTGCCAGATACAGGTCTATCTTATTAAATACACGAAAATATTTGAAAAAGCATGAGCTATCGTCGAAGAAATTAAATTTCCACCTGCGAACCTCAAAATTCCCAGGATTAGGCTTATCGACAGATATAAAAATGTCTCTTTCAAGTCCTTTGGAATATGTGCAAAGGTGAAGATTAACGATGAAACAAAAAGTGCAAAATGTTTGTTAAGTTTTTTCTCGATAAGATCATATATTATCCCCCTGAAAATCACTTCCTCGCATAATGGAGCAAAAATAAAAAGAATAAAAATGTAGGTTGTTTTATAAAATCCAGTTAATTCTGTTTCCTCACCTAAGGAAAGATTTAATAAATTTAAAAGGAGAAAGACAAATACCGAAGCGACTATGCCAATAAAAATGTCATAAAGAGGCTTTTTCGTGTTATATCCATATGCAAAAAAACTTTTACCAGTTTTACTTTTTATGTAGATAAAAAGAATGGGAAATACAAAAATGTATCCCCCACCTACGGCAAGAAATTTTGTTAATCCAGAAATTATGTTCGAAAGATCCTGAAAAATGAATAAGAAAATTAAAAACATAAGAGTAAAAATAAAAAGCCCTATCCTGAAATAAAGTTCCACATTTAATTTTCTGAGTTTGCGATAATATTCCATGTAAGCAAGAAACTCTTTTAAAACCTTTGTCTTTTCAGCTTCTGAAAGTGTTATATTGTTTTTAAATAAAGAATTCAAAGTTTTTCTCTCTCTTTTCCCAAGGAAATAAAAAACCTTTTTTACTATTCGGTTGCCAAGAATAGATAGTAAAATTAGTGCCTTTCTTTTCCCTGTTAACATATATAGACTTATCGGGAATATTACGCCAATTCTTTTACCTTTGTCACAAAAACATCCTCAAGTGAGGGCAAAATTAACTGGATTTTTGAATTGTATCCTGAAGATATTAATTTCTTGTTTATGGTTTTCATATCAACCATTTTATCAGTAATGAGATGTACCTTACTGCCGAATAATGCCACCTCATAGGTCCTCTCCCATTCTGAAAGAAGGTGTAATACACCAAGATAATCGTAATCTTCAATCTGATAAACATTATAGTTAAAACCTTCCTTGAGTCCTTTTGGAGTATCAAGAGCTATAAGTCTACCACTTATAATAAGCCCAATTCTATTGGAATACTCTGCCTCATCCATATAATGAGTGGTTACAAAGATTGTTTTGCCTTCACCTGCAAAATTATAGATTAACTCCCAGAATTTTCTTCTCATCAACGGATCAACCCCCGATGTTGGTTCATCTAAAAAAAGTATCTCGGGGTTGTGAATCATCGCAGTGGCTAAAGCAAGCCTTTGCTTTATACCCTGAGGAAGATTTTTTACTATCATGTTTCTTCTTGCTTCTATCTCAACTATTTTTAGAACTTCATCCATTCGCCTTTTTAATTTTTCCTTATCCACTCCATAAATTGTCCCAAAGAAATTAAGATTTTCTTCTATAGTAAGATCGTCATAAAGAGAAAATTTCTGTGACATATAGCCTATGCTTTGTTTTATATTATTCTGCTCCTTCATAATGTCAAAGCCAGCCACTATTCCTCTACCTGACGTTGGGGTGATTATTCCACAGAGCATTTTGATTGTTGTAGTTTTCCCAGCACCATTTGGACCTAAAAAACCAAAGATTTCACCCTTCTTTACGCTAAAGCTAATATTATCAACTGCTGTAAACTTTCCAAACTTTTTAGTAAGATTTTCGACAACAACACTTTCCATATTTTACTCCAGATGTCTTGCAAATCTTTTTGCACTGAGGTAAAAAAGTACAATGCCCATTAATAGTAAAGCTGATAGTTTTGGCCATAAAATGTCGATTCCACTTCCCTTCAGAAATATTACTCTCACTAGTTCAACAAAATATCGCATAGGGTTAAAATATGTTATAAGCCTTATCACTTCAGGCATTGAATCTACTGGAAATGCAAAGCCAGAAAATAATAATGCAGGAATCATAAAAAGTATAACAGAGAGTAACGCCTGCTGTTGAGTACGAGATATGGTAGATATATAAAGCCCAACGGCAGTTGTGGTAATTAAAAAAGCCATTCCTGAAGTTGATAGAAGTATAAAGCTTCCTCTAAATGGTACCTTAAACCAGAATATCATTAATAGAGAAATTGCAATAGTATCAATAAAGCCAACAATCATATATGGAATGGTTTTTCCAGCAACAAGTTCTAAAGGCTTTATTGGGGAAACAATTAGCTGATCGATTGTTCCTGTTTCTCTCTCTTTTACTATTGACATTGCAGTTAGCACAATTGTTATCATGGAAATTAGAAGTGCAAACATACCTGTAAGGTAGAAATTTCTACTTGAAAGTTCCGGGTTATAGAAAAACCTTTCATTTATTTCTATAACTGAATTAAATTTGGGGGGTGACTTCGTTCCAGTTTTAATCAAATAAATGGAAAGCCCTTTTTTCACATATTCCATCATTGTGGTCTGTAACAGACTATTAACAGAGGCAAGAATCATAGAACTCCTGCTTGAATCTGTCCCATCAAGAATAAGCTGGATTGTTTGTGGCTTTCCATTTTTTAAGGTCTTTGAGAAACCCGATGGAATAGATAGATAAATATCAGCCATTCCTCTATCAAAGAAATAGTCTACTTCTTTTGGTTTAATATATTTTACCACAAAGAAATATCCCGATCCTGTAAAATTTTCTATCAGTTTTCTACTTTCAAATGTTCTATCCTCATCACAAACTACCATTCTCACATTTTTTACATCTGTATTTATTGCATAACCAAACACAAGTGTCATAATGATAGGTGGCGCAATTAAAACAATTCTCATTTTTAAATCTCTAAAAAGTTGAGAAAACTCCTTTTTTATCAGTCCTGCAATCACACTCATTCTAAGCATCTATTCCTCCAGCCCCATCTTTATCTTTCTTAATGCAAGAAAACTTACAACAATTGCAAATATGAAAAGGAAAACAACCTGTGTCCAGAGAACTGAAATTCCAACCCCCTTTAATGTAATTCCCTTCATATATGTTATAAGATATTTTGCGGGTACAATATATGTAATTAGCTGGACAATAAATGGCATATTGCATATGGGAAAAATATAGCCAGAAAGTATAAATGTAGGTAGATATGTGATAATCAAAGAAATCTGAATTGAAAGAATCTGTGATTTTGTTGCGGAGGAAATTAACATCCCAATGCTTGAAGAACCAATTAAAAATAACAACGCAACTAAATAAAGTTCAACAAAACTACCCTTTACCGGGACTTTGAATACAAAATGACCTATAATCACGGTTAATATAACGTCAAAAAGGGCTATAAAAACGTAGGGGATTAATTTGCCAAAAAATAATTCATACTTTGTGAGAGGTGTAGTAATAAGCGTTTCAAAGGTTTTTCTCTCCCACTCCCTTGCAATCGTAAGAGATGTTATAACAGCTGATATTATTGCCATAACTATTACAATAATACCCGGTACTATAAAGTTTCTGCTGGCAAGTTCTGGATTATAAAGGATTCTGCTTTCAACTTTCAAAAGTGGTTCAAACCTTATCCCACTCCTGTTGAATGATTTTAGCTGATTTTCCATATTAATTTCATAAACTATAACCTTTATATAACCTGTAGAAACAAGTGCACTCATTGAATCAGAACCATCAACAAGGAGCTGAATGCTACACTTTTTACCAGAATAAAAATCTTTTTCAAAACCTTCTGGAATAACTATAACAAGTTTGAGTGAACCTTTGCCAAGTTCATAATCAATTTCTCTTTCGTTTTTAAAGTATTTTTCAATTTTTAAATATTCACTGCCATAAAATTTTGAAACGAATCTTCTTGAGAGAGGGCTTTTATCATAATCAAGCACACCAATCTTAACATTTTTTATATCAAGCGACAGAGCATAAGCAAAAACTAAAAGCAAAAATACCGGGATAAAAAGAGCCATTATAAGACTTCTTATATCTCTTTTTATTTGAATCCATTCCTTTTCTGAAATTGCAAAGGTTCTGTTTAACGAAGAAAGAATGTTACTTAACTTTTTATTTCTCTTATACATTTCACAAATATATCCTCCAGTGTCGGGGTTTTAACGCTCCAATCATGAATAACCTTCCCCTTCAAGAGAGAGGTAATTAACTTTCTATCTTTCTTTTCATCCTTTGTAAAAAACATTATTGAATTACCCCTTACAAATGTCTCTATGCTGGTATGTTCCCTTATAATTTTTTCACACTCAAATGTATCATCTACGTGAAATTCAACAAAATCTTCATCAACCATATTCTGTATATCTATCGTATTTCCATAAAACAAAAAATTTCCATTATAAATCAACCCAATTCTGTTACATCTTTCTGCCTCATCAAGATAGGCAGTTGAAAGAATAATTGTAGTTCCAGCCTTTAATAATTCATAGAGTATATCAAAGAATTCTCTCCTTGAAACTGGATCAACTCCATTTGTTGGTTCGTCAAGTAATAAAACTTCAGGTTCGTGCATAAGTGCACACATAAGCCCGAGTTTTTGCTTCATTCCGCCAGATAGCCTTCCTGCAAGTCTCTTTCTAAAAGGTTTGAGGTTGCTAAACTTATAAAGCCTTTCAATTCTTCTTTCCCTTTCTCTTTTTGCGACCCCAAAAAGTCTGCCTATGAAGTGTAAATTTTCTTCTATAGTAAGGTCCTCATAAAGTCCAAAATTTTGTGGCATATATGAAATTTTTTCCTTTAATAACAAAGGGGCATTCCCATTAATGTGAACATAGCCCTCTGTAGGTTTTAAAATGCCGGCTATTATTCTCAAAAGTGTACTTTTCCCGGCTCCATCAGGTCCCACAAGCCCAAAAATCTCCTGTTTACCAATGGAAAATGAAAGATTGTTTAAGGCAAGTATATCGTTAAATTTTTTTGTAATGTTTTTTGCCTCAACCATATAACCTCTTATTTTACTATAATCTTTGCATCTGCAGGCATACCGGGTTTAAGCTCAAGCTCTGGATTTTCGAGCTGAATTTTAACTGCAAACATTAGTTTAACCCTTTCTTCCTTTGTTTGAACAGTTTTGGGAGTAAATTCTGCCTTCTGTGAGATGAAAACAACTTTTCCTTCGTACTTTTTGTTTGGGAAAGTGTCTACTGTGACTTCAGCTTTTTGGTTGTATTTTACAAGCCCTAACTTTGTTTCCGGAATGTAGATCTTAAGCCATACTTTTGAAAGGTCTGCAATCGTAAGTATTGAAGCACCTGGAAAAGCTATTTCCCCCTCATTTAGATTTTTCGAAAGTACTATTCCATCAATGGGGGAACTTATTATAGTATTTTTTAGTGAAGCTGTAACAAGATCAAGATTTGCCTTTGCTATCTGAAACGCTGTCTCGATTGATTCAAATTCCTTTGGAGAAATCGAACCAGAATCATAAAGATTTTTCCCTCTTTTATAGTTTGCAAGGGCATTCTCATAGCTTGCAAGAGCAGATTTTTCCTGAGCAGAAAGCTCTTCTCCCTCAAGTTTCACAAGGATGTCTCCTTTCTTTACCTCACCCCCCTCGTCAACCATTATTTTACTTATCCTTGCCATGATTTTTGGACTTATTTCTATCTCTGTAACCTCTATTGTTCCAGAACCTTCTATTACTTTATCATTCTTTCCCCAGTACCTAAAGACTTCAAAATAAAGTGTTGTGATAAGAAGTGCTACAACCACCATAGCAACTGGGATTATGGGGTTTCGCATATGTCCTCCTTTTATTTTCTTAATTTTTCAACTGTCTCCTTTAATGAAGCTAAAAACTTTTCAATAAATAGTTTTTCAATCTTCTTTTCATCAATATTTAATTCTTTTGCAACTTTTTCTTTTAAAAGGAAAAATGATAGCAAAGGAAGACTATTAAAAAATAAAAAATTTACATACAGGATATCAAGGTCTCTTTTCTTCAAATCTATCCTGAATTTTTTTGAAAAAATTTCGATAATTTTGTTGTAAAATTCTTTGAGATAGGTCAAAATCGGAAAATCCTCAAGTTTGTTTTTTAATACTTCACCAATCACAAAGCCAAGAAACTCCTTTTTATCACCCACTATTTCACCAACTCTTGTTATAAAATTAGAAGGGTTTAAAAAATCTATTTCTTCTTTTTCAATTTTTTTTATTGCCTCATCAAAAAGATTTTTGATTATGGTTTTTAAGATCTCTTCCTTGCTGTCAAAGTAATAGTAAACCATCATTCTTGTAACGCCAGCTTTTTTAGAAATGTCTTCTATTTTTGTTTTCTCATATCCACAGGCTGTAAAAAGCTCCATTGCAGCAGAGATAATTTTTAGTCTTGTGTCTTCAGCCATAATTTTTCTTTTATACTTAAAGTTTATACTCCAAGTATAATATAAAAAAATTAAAATGTCAAGTGGATTGTCGATTGGACTTCTGCAAGATGAAACTCAAGTTACGTGATATTTACTTATTTTACATAAAAATTGACTATTTGAATAAAATAAGATAAATTATTCTATCAATATTTGGATTTGCCAGATAAATGGTTTGTAAAAAATATGAAATAACCAGTCTCTTTTCTACTATAAAAAATGACGTGATTACATTAAGATACATATTTTAATTACAGGTTGGAGGTTCTATATGAAAAGAATATTTTTTCTGGTAGTTTTTTCACTGCTCACACTCAACTTTATTTACTCTCAAAATATCCAGCAAAAAGTAAAAGAATTAATTTCTCAAATGACCCTTGAGGAAAAGATTGGACAAATGACCCAGGTGGATAGTTCATATCTAAAAAATTACGAAGACATCACAAAATATTTTATTGGCTCCGTTTTGAGTGGGGGAAATTCTTTTCCATTCAATAACGAAATGAAATTCAAGCCAGAGGATTGGGCAACTTTTATAGATAAACTTCAAAGTTATGCTTTGAAAACAAGATTAAAAATTCCGCTGATTTATGGTGTCGATGCAGTTCATGGTAACCAGAAGGTTTATGGTGCTACAATTTTTCCACATAATGTTGGAATTGGTGCTACTGGTGATGAAAGCCTCGCCCAAAGAATTGCAGAAATTACTGCAAAGGAATGTCTTGCGGTCGGAATGATGTGGACATTTGCCCCCTGTGTGGCTGTATCAAGAGATGAAAGGTGGGGCAGGGCATATGAAAGTTTTTCAGAAGAACCAGAACTTGTTGGCAGGCTTGGCTCTGCTCAGGTTAAGGGCTTTCAAAACGGTGGAATAGTTGCCTGTGCAAAGCATTATCTGGGCGATGGTGGTACAGAATATGGAACTGGAATGAAAGGAATGATTGATCAGGGTGATACTATAATTAAGGACGAAAAAACTTTGAGAAAAATTCACTTAACCCCATATATCTACGCAGTTTCAAACGGAACAAAAACAATAATGGCTTCTTTTTCAAGCATTAATGGAAAGAAAATGCATGAACATAAATATTTCCTCACAGATGTTTTAAAAAAAGAGCTTGGTTTCAAAGGTTTTGTCGTTTCTGACTGGAAAGCGATAGAACAAATTCCGGGTAGTTATGAGGAGCAGGTTGAAAAGTCAATAAATGCTGGCATAGACATGGTAATGGTTCCTGATAACTACGCAAAATTTATAACTACATTAAAGAAACTTGTTGAAGATAAAAGGGTAAGCATGACAAGAATAGATGATGCTGTTATAAGAATACTTACTGTAAAATTTGAAGCAGGGCTTTTTGAAAATCCTTTCTCAAAAAAAGAATTAATTTCAACCATTGGTTCAAAAGAACATAGAGAAGTAGCAAGGGAATCTGTGAGAAAAAGCATGGTTTTACTTCAAAATAAAAGCAAAACTTTGCCTCTTCAAAAAAATCTTAAACATATTGTGGTGGTTGGACCAAAAGCTGACGATATTGGTAGTCAATGTGGCGGGTGGACAATAAATTGGCAGGGGAAAAAGGGAAATTTTCTTGAAGGCACCACCATTTTGGAGGCAATAAGAAAATCTGTTGATAAATCTACAAAAGTTACCTTCGATAGGGATGGAAATAAATTATTGAAAGGAGAAATAAAAGATGTAGATGTAGTAATTTCAGTTCTGGGAGAAAGTCCTTATGCAGAATTTATGGGAGATAGGACAATTCCATTGCTGGATTATGAAGATTTAAATATTTTTGATAACTTAAAGAATGTAAAAATGAGAAAGGTTCTCATTCTAATAACTGGTAGACCTCTTATAATACTTGATTTAAAAGAAAATTTTGATTCAATACTGGTTGCCTGGCTTTTTGGTACTGAAGCAGAAGGAGTTACAGATGTATTATTTGGGGATTATAAACCAACAGGGAAATTGCCATTTTCATGGCCAGCAGAAACCGAACAAATTCCCATTAATATTGGAGATAAAAAGTATGCCCCATTATTCCCATTTGGTTTTGGATTAACATATTAATTTTTTTACTTTTTTTAAAGTTTATTTTAAAATCAACCTGTAATATTTAGATATAGGCATATTAATTACCGTCAAGAGGAATAATATGTCTTTCTAAATATCTCGATAGGGGTTTTCAAATTTATAAAAAACGAGGTAAGTTATTGCTATGATAATAGTTTTAAAACCAACCGCAACAAAAGAAGAGATTGAACATATTGTTGAAATGATTCACACTTATGGATTAAAAACAAACGTATCTGTCGGTGAGAGGCAAACCATAATAGGTGTGATCGGAGACAAAACTAAATTATACGATGCTCCTATAGCCTCATTAGCCTGTGTTGAAACAATTTTACAGGTTTCCAAGCCGTTCAAACTGGCAAGTATCGATTTCCATCCAGATCCAACTATTGTAAAAGCTAAAAATTCTCTCATTGGTGGAGGTAACTTAGGAATTATAGCAGGCCCCTGCAGTGTAGAAAATGAACTGCAATTAATGAAAACAGCAGAAAGCATAAAAATGGCTGGAGCAAATTTTTTAAGAGGTGGGGCTTATAAACCAAGAACGTCTCCCTATGCTTTTCAGGGGCTTGGTGAGGAGGGTTTAAAAATTTTAATGAAAGCTGGAAAAGAATTTGATCTTCCAACTGTAACAGAAGTTATGGACACGTCGATGGTAAAACTTACCGCTGATTATGTAGATGTTTTGCAGATAGGAACAAGAAATGCCCAGAATTATAGTTTATTAAAGGAAGTTGGAAAGGTAAACAAACCTGTAATTTTGAAAAGGGGCATGGCACAAACCATAGAAGAATGGCTTATGTCCGCAGAGTATATTATGTCTGAAGGAAATAAAAATGTAATTCTCTGTGAAAGAGGCATTAGAACATTTGAAACCTATACAAGGAATACACTTGATATCCTTGCTATCCCTGTGGTAAAGTCGGTTTCACACCTGCCAATTATTATTGACCCAAGTCATGCTTCTGGCAAATGGCAATATGTTATTTCCGTAGCACTTGCCGGAATAGCCGCAGGTTGTGATGGGATTATGGTAGAAGTACATTATGACCCTGAAAGGGCCCTTTCTGATGGAGCACAATCTTTAAAACCAAAAAAATTTTCTATTTTGATGCAGGAGATTAAAAAAATTGCTCCTGTAGTCGGAACGGGTAAAAACCTCAATTAAACATCTGGAGTTTTCGATGAGTAAAATTTTTGGCATTTATGGTCCCGGATTAATTGGTGGTTCTCTTGCACTTGCAATTAAAGCCTATCTACCAGATTCAAAGATTTACGGATTTGGGAGGGATGTAAAAAAACTCGAAAATGCTAAAAATCTGGGAATGATTGATGGTTATGGTACGGAAAATTCAGATATAGTTCCAGAATTAGATTACTTTATAATTTGCACACCAGTTGAAACAGTTGGGCATGTATTTTCGATTTTCATGCCTTTTTTAAAAGATGAAGTAATAGTTATGGATGTTGGTAGTGTAAAAAGGGCAGTATTAAACGAAATAAATAGGATTAACAATAGAGGATTATATTTTGTAGGAGCCCATCCAATGACCGGAAGTGAAAAATCCGGTATGGAATTTGCCCGGGCAGATTTATTCGACAAAAAAATAGTGGGAATACTCACAGAAACGCCTCAGGAAATTCTCCCAGAAATAAGAGATTTCTGGAAAAGCCTCGGGGCCCAGATAGTTTTGATTTCGGCTGATTTTCATGATGAAATAGTAGCAATAACGAGTCATTTTCCACATATAATTTCTTCTGCAATATGTAATTATCTTGAGAAAGACGGCTGGGCAGATGTTAGATTTTTCGGATTATATGGGCGAGGCTTACTTGATACCACAAGAATAGCCCAAGGACATCCTGAAATGTGGGCAGATATTATTCTATTAAATGCTGATAATATAGAAAGGTGTCTTGTTGACTTTTCGCGGGAAATAGATACGTTAATTCATATAATCAGAAATTCCAGAAGGAAAGAGCTCACAGAATACTTGAGAAGAGGGAAAGAGTTCAGAGAGAAACTATAAATCTTAATTTTCTTGGTACTTTTTCTCGAGAGATTTAAGATATTGAAAATATTCAATATTAAATCCGCTTCTATAAAGGTATACAATATTATTCTGAAAAAGCGGCTCATCAATATCTGTAATTCTTCTTGCTCTCTCAAAGTCCGGCGTACCTGGAATGGGAGAATAAAAGGAAAGCATCGGTATTGCACCGTTTCTGAGAACCTCATTCATACTCTTCTCAACCATTTCGCTTTTCTGTTCTGGAATGTTTAGCATTATATATACCTTTATGTTTTCTCTCTTAAAACCAGATTCATAAAGAATCTGTACAGCTCTTTTAAAGTCTTTTTCAGTCACCTTTTCTCCACTTGCTCTTTGAAAATCTTCATCCACAGATTCAAGAGAAAGCCTTATATCCTTAAAACCAGCCTGCTTCATAAGTCTGGCTGTTTTTTGCGTTAGAAATTTAATATGAAGGCCATTAGGAGTATAAAAACTAACATTCAAGTTTAAGTCAATAATTTTTTCTAAAAAAACATTGACATGCTTTTCTGAATTAAAAAGAAGCGCATCATCATAAAATGCAAAATTTTTACAATCATATTCTTCCTTCAATTCCTTTACAAGTATCGCTAAATCCAGGGGATTAAACTGCATAAAAGGTGTTAATCTATGTCCTATACAATAGGAACAATTAAATACACATCCCATTGAGGTAAGCAAAGGAATGTAATAATATTCTCCTAAAATGTCATAGGATGGAGGTAAATATCCTCTATCAAACTTCACTTCCAATATATCCTCAAGTTTATCAAGTACAATTTGAATATTCTGTGAAGGAATAAAAAAGTCGGCTTTAATGTTCTTTTTTGCATGCAGTGGTAAAATTGCAGTATATATACCTCCAAGAATTATTTTTGCCTCTGAAAAGACACTTTTGACCACCTCTATTGTATAATTCAATCCGGTATACCAGTAAGTCATTCCAGAAGTTATAAAAACAAAATCCGGTTTCTCACATTTTTTTAACTCTTCAATGAAAAGGTTTTCATCTATCCCGTATCTTTTAAAATCACGGGGTATATCAGCCAGTACATCAGGTGGCGGAATTTTCCTTTTTACAAAATCGCCAGTTCCATCAGGCTTAAATTTTTTGACCTTTTGTAACGGATGAAGTCTATTCAGGGCATTTACAAAATATATGCCAAAATGCTTTCTCAAATAACTTGCAAGCCATATTAAACCAAGAGGTTTTGAGAAATGATCATAGGCAGAAAAGTCCTCAATGTAAGGATTAATCAAGAGTATATTTTTCCTCATAAAAAAACACGCAAATAACTGTAGTTGTTATTTCTTTTTTCGATTATAGCAAGAAGTTTATCTTTTTTTACAATTTTGTATCTTCCGTCATTTAACCCTCCGGGGAAAATTTTATCATAAAGGGTTCTACCTTCATAAATATAGTGCTCATCCTTCTCCCACTCGAGAGAGGGATAATCTATAAGTTTTGCTACTGGAATAAGTTTCTCCTGAATACTATCATAAGAAAAAAGTTTCTTTAGAAAAACACACGATTCTATATCTATATTACAGCTTTTTGTTCTTTTTAGTTCCTCAAGATATGCACCACAACCAAGTTTTTTACCCATATCTCTTGCTATACTTCTTATGTATGTTCCAGAAGAACAGGAAATTTTAATATTTAAAATTTTATCTTTTTCACAGTAGTTTAAGATAATAATTTCAAATATATTTACCTCTCTTTCTTTCAAGTTTATCTCAATGCCAGTTCTTGCAAGCTCATATGCCCTTTTCCCATCTATTTTTAAAGCAGAGTACTTTGGTGGAATCTGCCTGATTTTCCCCCTGAAGTTTATAATGATATTTTTAATTTCTTCAAGAGAAGGAACTTTATCAAAACTCTCGATTATTCTGCCAGTTCTGTCATCAGTATCAGTAAAACTTCCAAATTTTATAGTGGCAATATATTCTTTCTTAGCTTCAGAAAGAAATGGTATTGCTTTGGTTGCCTCACCAAAAACTATAGGTAAAACACCAGTCGCAAAAGGATCAAGGGTTCCTGCATGACCTATCTTTTGCCTTCTGGCTTCTTGACAAATAATTTCTTTTATCTTTCTTATAACATCATAAGATGTGCAATCCTCGGGCTTATATACCGGAAGAACACCATTCAACATTTTAAACCCCTAAATATCACTTTCCCTTTCAATAGAATTTTTTATGGCATAGACAAAATTATCATGGCTTCCAGCAATCAAAACTCCTTTTTTTGCCCTTGTTATGGCAGTATAAAGTATCTGTCTGGAAAGTACAGAGGCTTTCAGTACCTCCGGAATTACAAAAAGAACCTTTTCATATTCAGAACCCTGACTTTTATGTACAGAAATGGCAAAAGCTATATCAAAAGCTGGAAGAATATCAACGCTGTAACTTTTTATTCTATCTGTTTTAAAGACTGCTTTTATTCCCTCTTTAAACTCAAGAATTACACCAGTATTTCCATTAAATAACTCTAAGTTATAATCATTCTTATTAATTATAACTGGCAGGCCGGAAAAAATTTTTTCACCAACTCTACAGGACGTTCCCTCTAATTTTCTTGCCAGATAATTTTTCGCAATCTCATTTATCTTTTCGCAACCATATAAACCAACATTTACAGGGGACAAAATCCTTTTTTTTTCTACAATCTCCAAAATATTTGAGACTTCTTCTTCAACCAGATTAAAATCCTTTATACTTTTATTTCTTACTTTTTCCAGTAGTCTTATGTACTCAGGGGGAAAAAACTCCGAAATCCACAAAACTATAAGCTCCTTAAAAGCCCTGAAACTTTTGTAGTCATAAAGGTAGATGAAACTATCCATGCTAAAAATCTCTTTAAGCTTTTGTTTTTTTACCTCTTGGATTCCAATATCGCAAACACCATTATTAACGCTATTCGAAACAGAGATAATTTCCTGCACACTTCTAAAACTTCTCTGTAATAAAACTACATTGTCTTTTGCATTTCTGTCAATAAGACTTTCATTTATTATGCCCTGTAGTTTTAAAGAAAACTTATTTGTAAAATTTGGAGGTATCAACCTTGAAATAAAAGCTCCTGCTCCAACAGGAGGAAGCTGATCCTTATCTCCAATAATAATCAGCCTTGTATTAAAAGATACTGCCTCAAGAAGATGCCTTAAAAGTATGATGTCAACCATTGAAACCTCATCCAGTATAATTGTTTTGTGGGGAAGTTTGTTATTTTTGTTGTAAAAAAAGCTTTCTGTAAAAAAGTTGTATTTTAGTAGTCTGTGAATGGTGGATATTTCTATGCCATTAGATACTTTTTGTGTTTTAAACATCTCTTTTATTCTCTCCGCCGCCTTTCCCGTGGGGGTGGTTATGGCTATTTTAGATGCGTTATAATTCTCAATCTCTATAAGGTAGTTTACGATATGCTTTATTATTGTTGTCTTTCCAGTCCCAGGTCCACCTGAAATTATAAGAAATGGTTTTGTAACACCAAGAAAAATGGCAGCTTTCTGAAGTTCATCAAGCCCTGAATCATCAATAAGAAAATTCCTTAACTTTTCTATATTTTCTCCTCCTAAAACTTCGGGTAAATTAAATCTTCGATAAATATTTTCCTTAACAATTCTCTCATTCTCAAAATATTTTTGAAAATAAAGTAGTTCTTTTTCTTTTACATAAATGAGTGGCTTGTTTTCATTCCATTCGCCAATAATATTTTTATATCTATCTATACTTGAGAAAAAATCCTCAACAATTTTAGTCGGTTCTATAATTCCAAGTTTGCTTAGCAAATTATAAAGATTCTGATTTTTTCTTACACAAATACTCCCATAATGAAGATAACTTGAAACTGCAAGAAGAATAATCAATAATTTTTCATCATTAACCTCAGCAAATTTTAATATTTCATTGATCAAGTAAATGTAAAAAAGAGGTAATTCAAATTGTTCGATTGCATTTTTCACATAATCTTTTTCAAGTAAGAAGTTCATATCGTCCTCGAACTTTCAAATTCAATGAAAGATAAATAGTTATTTTTCACATCTTTTTTGAAATTTTCTATGTCTTCTATTTCAATCTTTCTATAAAATATACCAGCCCCCTTTTCATTCACCCCTCTCAAGTAGATGTAGAAAATTCCCCCAAGCCTCTTATAAGCTTCATCAATATACAGGTTTTTAAGTTGCTCCCACAGGGCAAGTGTATAAATTCTATATTGTAAACCATAAGAACTCTCCACATTCTCAAAAAATACTTCACCTTCATAATCATCAAGAATATTTGTTTTCCAGTCAACTATATAAAATTTACTATTATTTTCAAAAACAAGATCCATTGCACCTGTGAGAAAAAGTCTTTCATCAATTTTATAGTAAAACTCAAGTTCGCTTAACTTTTTTTTATCTTCAATCATTGAAAGTGAAAAGTTCTCCAGAATTTTGTAACTTAAAGCATTAAAAATCATTAAAGCAACTTCCATATAATCTTTTTCAGTAATATTACTAAAATATCTCTCAAGATGTGAAAATATAAGTTTCTTAATTGTTTCATCAGAAGCAAAAAGCTCAAAACTCTTTATAGAATTTACAAGGGAAAAATTTATTTCTTCAAGAATTTCATGGATTGCACTTCCAAAACCAGCTCCACATAAACAAAATTCTGTGTGATTTACATCCTCAATTTCTTCCGATATTTCTATCTCGGTAATTCCCTCCCTCTCTTTAATTTCTCTTTTTATTCTACTGAAAGAAGCCATATAGCTTTTTCGATTAAAATCAATCTCACCTGCGAACACTTTCCTTATGTTTACCTCTTCTTTCTCTCTAACCAAACTTTCAATTCTGTTTTCCAGAGGCAATTTTTTTGCAAGCTTCTTTTCAAGTACCCAGTCTTTTATCCAGCTACAAAAAGCACCTTTATTACCACCTCTTTTCGTAGTTATCTCTGCTATTGCAAAATAAAGCGAATATATTGCTCTTGTAAATGCCACATAATATAATCTTTCCTCTTCTGCCCCCACCTCAAGCTGGGTTAATTCCTTTTCTTCGCCACCATTTCTACCAGTACGAATTACAAAGAAATATTTAGATTCTTTCTCATTGTAATATTTAAAGTATGGGTACTTTACAACCTTTGTAAACCCATCACCTATAAAAACAACCGGTGCTTCAAGACCCTTTGCAGAATGAATTGTCATAATTTTAACAAAATCTTCATCTTCATCCATATATATCTTTTTATTTTCTTCTTCCATCATTCTTTTAAATTCGAGGGCAAGATTAAAGATATTTAAATTCTTTGAATATGCAATTTCTTTTACAACTTCCGCAATCTGATTGTACCTTGAAACTATAGAAGAAGCTTCTTCAATGGAATTTTCCTCGAATATTCTTAAAAACATTCCGGACTCAAAATATACTGAGTCAAAGAGTTCTCCCCACTCTTTTTTCCCCACAAGAAAAATCCAGTGGTTGAAAAGATCAACTGCCCTCTTCTCACCAGATTTTAACCCCTCAAGGTTATCTTCTGCTTCAAAAAAATTATTTATTTCTTTAAATTCTACTCCAAAAATCTCAGACAAAAATAATTGTTTTTTCAGATTCAAATCTTCAGGAAAGGCGAGTGTAAAAAGTAAAATCTTTATATTTAAGGCTTCTCTGGTTAAAAAAAGTGTCCCCTCTCTATCGTAAAATCGTGCATTTATTCCACAATTGAAAAGATGTTCTTCATAATCTCTCGCGTTTTCTACAGTTTTACAGAGAATCAAAACCTCAGATTTCTTAAAATATCCATCCTTTACTAACCTGCAAATTTCACCTGATACAAAGTTTTTCCATATGTTATAAGCATCTTTTGCCTTCTCAGAATTAATTAAAAAAATATTCAGCGCCTCTATTCCTTTTAGTTGTATATCTTTTTCAGCTTCAACTCTTGAAAACTCAATATCTTCAAGATTTTTTTCAAACCATTTCTTTCTCTTGTCTCCATCACAATCGATATCTTCAAATAAAAAATTCAAGGCCTCAACAAGACATCTATTGCTCCTGTGATTTTTTGAAAGGTGATATAATTTGCCGCCCCATTTTAAAATCTCACTTTTTGCCAGAAAATAAGTATGAATATCACCACCCCTGAACCCATAAATTGCCTGTTTTGGGTCACCAACTATATATATTTTTACTCTTTCAGAACAATTCTTAATTTCCCTGAAAATGTTCCACTGAAGTAAATCAGTATCCTGAAATTCATCCACAATAATGTATTTGAAAAGAGATGAGAGTTTTTTCTTGAAATTTTCATTTTCTTTTAGACCTCTATACACCTTTTTTATCATATCATCATAGGTAATTATCCATCTTCTTTTTTTGTATTTTTCTTCTTCTTCAATTAACCTCAATATAAAATAATAAATAATAAACCCAGTAAAATCCTTTTCATTAAGTTCTTTATTCTCCTCAATAAACCTTTTTACCTCGCCCGAATATTTAAATTCCTCTTCAAAACCTTCCACTCTCAATCTGTGACCTTTTTCAAAAGAAAGATTTTCGATTATTTTTAAGACTGGAGACTGGATTTTATTATCAATGTCAAAATCCTCTTCTATATTTTTTATGCCCCTCAATTCTAAAAATTTTGGTAATTCATTTAAAACCAAAGAGTTAAGCAGCATTTTACGTGGAACCACTGAAACTTCAGCATTTATAGGAACATTAAATTCAAAAGGAAAATTTCTTATTAAAAAATTGCAAAAACCATGTATTGTAAAGATATTAAATTGATCAAAGTTAATGGCCGCATTCTTTAAATTTTCATTTTCATCACAAACACTCTTATTAATTGTTTCTCTTATCCTGTTTTCCAATTCCCTTGTAGCTTTTTCAGTAAAAGTCAAAACAACAATTTCTTCAGGGGATGCTTTGCCTTCAGAAATTATCCTTTTCACAAGTTCGTTAATCGTAAAAGTTTTACCAGTTCCAGCAGAGGCTTCAATAACTCCATCTTTCTCTAAATCAATGTTATCAATAAACATATTAATCCCTTAAATAGTGTGTTTTTTTGTTTATAGAATATAGAGACGCTTCCGATTGACACAACATCAAAGGCTTTGGCTCTCTTGAGATTATCTCTATAATGTTTAAAAAAAAATTCTCATTTAAGGTTTATTAATATTTTGTTATAATTAAGAGAAAAAAACAATTTTTCTCTTGAAAAATTTTTAATCTCTGATTAAAATATAACAAAATTCTAAAGAGAAAATTAGAAAAATGGGGTATTTTGGGGGATGCCAATATTTTTAAAAGGAATGTTTAATGAAGCAATCGTGCAAACCGCTTACAAATGTGAAACACAAAAAACCTCATTTTTTAGAAGAGTATTTCAAGATATTATTTCTCATCACCTTGACATATATCTTTTTAATATCCCTTCATTTTAAGTCTATTATTTATTTATCAAAAGAAGGTATCAGATCGAAAATTTCTCTATATCTTTTAAAAAATCTCAATAAAAGTGAAAAAGAGGTGGTAAACTTTTTCAACAACCTATCTAAATCCATCAAATTAACTATATATTTCGTGAATATAACAGATGATAAATCCACAAGTTTTTATAACCTGAAGGATAGTTCACTAAAGATTGAAAACATCAATTTTTCTCAATATGAGTTATTATCTCTACCTTTAAATAACAAAATTATTTCTTTCTTTCTGGATAAGGCACAATTTGACAGAAAGGTTCTCTTTCAGTCTTTTTTTTATGTTTTGAGTTTCTTCAGTGTCGTTTTGATCTTCTCATTTTTAATTTACTTAACATTAAGAAGGAACTTCTTTCATCCAATCGATCTTTTAAATATAGCTATAAGCAGAGCAATGAATGGAGATTACACTTTCAGGCTAGGTATAAATCATCCAAATCAAAAAATAAGAAGTATCTTTTTGAGATTTAACTATCTTTTAGAGCTACTTGAAATGGAAGAAAACGAAAGAAATGAAAGTTTATATACTGATCAGTCAACCCAGCTTCCAAACAGGCAGAAGATTTTGATTGATATAGAAGAAGCTGTAAATCCGACACTGATTCTTTTAAATATTGACTTTTTTAAGGAGATCAATGATTGCTACGGGAACCATATAGGAGACTTAACATTAATAGCCATTGCAAAAAGGTTAAAGGAACTACAAAAGAAGTTTTACTACAGGTTATATAAGATGTCTGGTGATGAATTTGCCTTTTTATTTGATAAAAAAATAGAACTTGAAGAGCTTTATAATTTCATAAAAACCATCTGTGCAGCAATAGAAGAAGAGCCCTTCAAACTTGCAGAGCATGAAATATTTGTTAAAGTAACGCTTGGAGCAGCAAGATCTGAAGACATAGATTCGGTAAATTTGAAAGAAGGTAAGTGGAGAAGCCTTGCCACCCATGCAGATATGGCTCTCAAAAAAGCAAAGAAACTCGGAAAGCACTTCATTATATTTCATGAATCAATGCAAATCTCCAAGGAATTCGAGAGAAATCTTATATGGAAGAAAAAGCTTAAAGATGCTATTGATAGTCATAGAATAGTTCCATTTTTCCAGCCGATTATGAATAATTTTTCTGAAAAAATTGAAAAATATGAAACCCTTGTAAGAATAGTGGATAGAGAATCAGGCATAGTAACTCCCTCATATTTTCTTGATGCCGCAAAAAAATCACACCTTTATGGCAAAATTACCTCAACTGTTTTAAATAAAGCTATTTCATTATTTAAAGATACAGATTATGAATTTTCAGTTAATCTTACAATACAGGATATAATCGAAGAAGATATAAATCATTTTATAATAAAAACACTGAAAGAGAATGCAAATATTGCTACAAAAATTATCTTTGAAATACTTGAATCAGAAGGAATAGAAAACTATGGCGTAGTAATCGAGTTTATCAAACAGGTGAAAGAACTTGGTTGCAAAATTGCAATAGACGATTTCGGAAGCGGCTACTCCAACTTTGAACATCTTATGAAACTTGACGTTGATTATATAAAACTTGATTCATGTCTTATAAGCAATCTTTCAGAAAATGCCAATGCACAAATCATTACAAAAACCATAGTAAATTTTGCAAAGGAGCTCGGACTAAAAACCATTTCTGAATTTGTACACTCCGAAGAAATATACAAAAAATCAAAAGAACTTGGCGTAGATTATTCCCAGGGATATTTCATAGGTAAACCAGCACAAAACATAGTTTCTTAAAATAGTTGACTTGCATAAAAAAACACCTTAAAATGTATGACCTTTATCTTTAGTCTTTTTTGTCTACCATTAGAAAAATATAGATTAGCATTACAATAAAGTTTTTATCTTCTTACCTGATAGTGAAAAGGAAAAATGAAGAAAGAAAGAAAATTTTATGGTTATCTTGAAGGCTGGATATCAATAATAGTAAACTCACTGCTTTTTGTTTTTAAGCTTATCGCAGGTATGCAAAGCCATTCAATAGCAGTAATCGCCGATGCCTGGCACACAATGTCTGATAGTTTAACCTCGCTCGTAGTTATACTCGGCTTTAAAATCTCTTCAAAACCAGCAGATAAACAGCACCCTTTTGGACATGGAATGGTAGAAAATATTTCATCCATAATAATTGCTACAATGCTTGGAATTGTTGGATTTAACTTTATATTTGATTCCCTAAAAAGGCTATATTATAGAGAAAGTTTCAAATTTAACCTTTTTGTAGCTATTGTTTTTCTTGTCTCTTTTTTAGTAAAGGAAGCACTTGCACAATTTTCCTTCATACTTGCCAGAAGGATAAACTCTGATAGTTTAAAGGCGGATGGATGGCATCATAGATCAGACGCCATCGCCAGCATTTTGGTCCTTTTAGGGCTACTTTTAGGAAAATATCTATGGTGGATTGATGGTGTTCTTGGAATTATTGTTGCCATTCTTATAATTCTGACTGCTAAAGATATTATCTTTTCAACTTCAAAAATGATTTTGGGAGAAAATCTTGACCCACTACTTGAAGAGCAAGTAATTAAGATCGTAAAAAAAACATCTAATGAAATAAAAGAAGTTCACCACCTGCACCTTCATCAATATGGAGAACACAAGGAATTAACATTGCACATTAGATTACCAAACAAAATGTCTGTTGAGAAATCGCATTCTTTAACCCAGAAAATTGAAGCAACTTTATTGAAAGAGCTTTCCTTAAATGCAACAGTCCATGTTGAACCAGAGGATAAGGTTTGATACTTACTAATAATACACTTTATCCAGAAATAACCCTTCGGGTGGAGCTATTATAAACTTAAAATTTCCGCTAATTACATCTTTAATATCAACTTTTCCATATGTTAAACCAACAATAATGGCAATAATACACCTTACCATATTGTAAAGAAACCCGCTTCCTCTAATCTCAATTAAAATTAATTGCTTTATCTTTTTTATATTTATGTCAAATATAGTCTTTATGGTATTTTTTTCCCCGGTTTCTCTCGAAAAATTCCTGAAGTCTTTTGTCCCAATAAATAAAGAAGTATATTTCTTCATCAAATTTACATTCAGTTCTTCTTTCAAATGCCAGCAATATGAAAGATAATCTTTTTCTATGTGTTTAGCATTCCAGATTTGATAAATATACTTTTTTCCAATAGAGTTCTGTCTTGAGTGAAAAAATAGGGGTGCCTCTTCAACCGATAAAACATAAATAAAATCAAGCTTATCTCTGAGCTTTTGTTTTAATCTTTTCACTTCTATTTCCGAATTGGTCCTGAAATTTACGACCTGCTCACAAGCATGAACTCCCCTGTCAGTACAGGAGGCACAGACTAAAACCACCTCTTCACCAATTATCTCATAAATAGCTTTAAAAAGGCTATCTTCAACTGAACCATCTCCCGAAGAATGCCTTTGCCATCCATTGAATTTACCACCATCATAGGCAAGTTTTATCCTTATATTTCTTAAAGGTGGGTTAAAATTTTCCATACTTGAATTCTGATATTTTTCTTCTTTTTTTCTTGTTTTCTTTTGTGTTTTTCCACTCTTTTTTGTTTTTTCTATTCTGTTTTTCAAATATTTCTACAAGCTCTTTTACTTCCTCTGGCATCTCACTGCCACCAATTACCTCGTAAAGCTCTTTTGCAAGTTTAGAGGAAAGAGACTTTGTGGTAATATCTTTTATTTTTATTTCTCTATACTGTTGCCCCTTTTTTACCGTCAGCACATCTCCAATCTTTACATTCTTTGCAGGTTTTACCCTTTCACCATTTACTTTCACAAGCCCCCCTTCTATTGCTTCAATTGCCTCATTCCGACTTTTGAATATTCTTGCAACTTTTAACCACCTGTCCAATCTTAAAGTTAAATCTGCCATTTTTATCCCCATTTCTTCTGGAAGTAAGACAATATTGTTTAATTCTAAGAAATTTATTATAATACATAGGGGAATTTTTAACAATATTTTAATCCACCTTATTGTGTCAATTAAATAAAAATGTTACACCTTTCTATTGACCGTCATTGCGAACCTTTGAAAAAGGTGAAGCAATCTCTAAAAGTTTTCACTTTTTGGGAAAAAGTGTTCAAAAATTATATCTTTTTTTTGTCGGAAGCTGTAAAAGAAAATAGCAAAGTATGTACAGAGCAAAGCAAAGTACGCTACCACCTTATGTATTATACCCCGTAGAGGCATGATTAATCGCGCCTCTACGGGGTTTGTCAAACATAACTTTATAAACTTTATAACTGAAATTGACATTTTTAATTTTACAATATGTGACATTTTAAAATAAATTCAACAACAGGGCTGTTAAATAAAAAAGGCGGGGAAAATTTTACCCGCCTTCCTGAATCTATCTTATTTTTTCTGTTCCTGCATTCTAAGCTTTTCCTGCTGATAAAGGTATATATTTTCTATAAGTCTCTTCTCTTCGACTTCCTGTTTTGCCTGCATTTTCTTTGTAATTATCCCCCAAACCTCTTCATCCTTTATATCATCCTCAGAATCAACAAAATAAGGGGTATATTCTACTTCTATTGAACTTATATAAGTTACAAAATCACCGCCTACCTGATCCCCTGGTCTATAGATAACAATAGAATCAAATACATAATATGGAATATCGTATGGATAAAGAGGCTCTCTCTTTAGCCTTTTTGCACTAACTTTTTCTGAGAAATTTGGGTTGGTAAATACCAGCTTTCTCCATCCGTCAAAATACAACCACCCCATAAAAAACTCATGAATATTCTCAAATCTATCCTTTAATCGTACCGCAAGTCCAAAATTATAATTTCTTCCGTTTACCATTACAGCCACACTTTTTATTTCTGAAACGTTCGGTATCACTCCATTTTCCGCATTTACAAACTGACCATTTGTGTCGTACACTTTTATAGAAAAGGCTGGCTTAATAAGTGCATAAGAATGGTTATTCCACTTCGGAAAATGTATTCTTGCACCAAGGGTATTTCCAAATCTCTGGCTTTTCACTGATTTACAGTAACTTAAAATCCTGTTTTTTATATCAGCCGAACTTTCCCCAAGTTCAACAGTCCAGTTTTCAAGCAAATATTCTTTATATCCGACAACAAGTTTTGGAAAACCATCAACATTTGTTATATAGCTTTCCTCTGGTTCAGGAAACTGTGCTTTCATCTTTTCATCATATGTGTTAAAGTCAATAAGAGTTCTCTTGATTACTCCAAACCCCTGAATTACAAGAAGAAATAACAGTATTAAGCTTATAATTGATATTTTCTTCATATTTATCTCCTTTTCTTGCTTTTATATTATATCTAATCGGAAAAAATAAAAATCGGTTTATTTTTTCGTTTTTTTCTTGATTTAATTTATTTTTATTTTAAAATTAATTCAGCTGGATTTGAGAGGTTTTCTATGAAAAGAATATTTTTAAAATCTTCTATAGGAAGAACTTTTTTAGTACTTTCTGATATTTCAGAAGTAAAAAATACAAATACCCCATATTTAATATTTTTTGAGAAAGAAAGTTTATTAAAATATTTTGATTTGACAGAAAATTATGTAAATAAATATAAAGCATTTTATGCATTACCCAGACCAATAGGGATTGAAAAACTCACCAAAAGCTGGAACTACTTCCATATACTTTTAATGGATTCTCAAGAAATAAAAGAATTCTTTAAAATGAAGATTTTTTTAAAAATGAATATAATTGACTTTCCTGAATATATCGTTTTGATGGAAGAAACTCCTAATTCAGAAAGTGTAATAATTGAGGTGAATAAGAAATTTTGTTCTCTTTTTTATATCGAATTAATCGATAAATTAGTACCTGTCTCGTATGCTCCATTTAATTACTCTCTCTTTCCTTCCCCATCTCCTGGTGAAAAACTGACAATTCTTTCACTGGGAAACGCAAAAAATTTTACAATGTCATATTTAAAAAATGATGAACTTACAATTTCTCCGAATTTTGGAGAACTTTCCAATCTATATGAACTTGATGCAATGGAATTTGTAGTAGCCTCAATAATAGGCAAGGAAAGAAAGAATCTATTTGTACTTCAGGAGGAAGATTCTTACTCAGTTGTAAATGATTTTTCAGCAAGAATAAGTAAGCTTAAAAATATTAAACATATAAATCATATAAATTCACATTTTGCCAATCTTCTATATGATAATAAAATTTTTGATGAAGAAATAATATGTATAGTTTATGATAATATTAGCTATAACTCAAGGGACGAAATTCTGGGTGGAGAAATTGTTTACGGAAATTTGAAGAATATGAAAACCACCGCAAGATGGAAACCCTTACCATTACCTGGGGGAGATATTGCAAATGTAGAACCCTGGAGAATTGCTCTTGCCGCACTCAAGGAAGTCATAGGAGGAGAACTTGATACCCTTGATCTACCCATAGTAAAGAACATAAAAGACAACCCACATTACAGCTACATATTTAATGCAATTAATCAAAAAGTAATTCCCTACTCACTTTCCTCAAGCATGCATCATATTATAGCTGCAATTGGAGAAATCCTATTTTTTGAGGAAAATGTAAAAAATTTTAATTTCTTTGAGCTTTTGCTTGATGAAACTACAATAAAGAGTAAAACTAAAGAAACTTACGAACTTAACCTTTATAATGAGGATGAAACATATTTAATTGATACCTATGCACTGATAAAGAAAATCCTGGTGGAAATTTTTGACGGAAAGGACAGAAGAGAAATCTTTTCAAGTGCCTTGCAAATTATTCTCTCAAATACTTTGAATATGGTAAAGAAAATTGCAAAAGAAACCTCTATTAAAAAAGTTGGGCTAACAGGTGAAGTATTTAAGCACCCCAATATATTGAAATTAACATATGAAACTTTAAGAAAAGAAGGATTTGAAGTATTTTTACCTGTAAATATTCCGCTTGATGATTCTTCACTTTCCTTAGGACAGATTCTGTGTTTTTTATTCATGGATGAAAGCTAATTCAATCCTTTATGAGCCTTTTTATCCAAACAGGAATCACATCTGACTGGTGCGATATTTATTTTAAAACAAAGACATAGAAACCAGACAATAAAACCCCGCTGGTTACCATAAGGTGTTTATCTCTAAGATTTTTTTAAAAAATCAATCTGGCTTGCCAGTAAGCCTGCACAACTTTAATATTAAATTCAAAAGAGCTTCAAGCTCATCCAGTTCAATATATTCATCCTTTGTGTGAAGTTCCATCATTCCTGTAGAAAGTGTCACACATTTTATACCATTCTGATTATAAATATTTGTATTACTTCCGCCACAGGTTTTTTCAAAAATTGGTTTTCTTCCAAGAGATTTTATTGCCTTTCCTGCAAATCTTATAATATTATCATTTTTCTCAAATCTAAAGCCCTTATAAAGTTCTTTCATTTCAATATCTATTCCCATTGATTCGCTTTTATATTTCTCAACAATCTGATAAATTTCCTTTCTTGTTTTTTCAATCATTGTAGGATCAAGTGACCTGAATTCGCCGGTAACTTCACATTCATCAGGAACAATATTTGTTGCCTTTCCACCTTCTATGGTTCCTACATTTGCAACCGTACTCCTATTAATTCTTCCCTGCGGGAGTTTTGAAACTATTTTTGAGGCAATTTTTATGGCATTTATTCCCTTCTCCGGTTCAACCCCAGCATGGCTTGCCCTACCTTTTACCTTTATTATGTATCTGTAATGATATGGCGCCGCTATAATAATTCTACCTACCCTTCCATGAGAATCAAGCACAAAACCAAAATCAGGATTAATAAGAGAGAAATCAAAATGTTGAATGCCCAGAAGACCTATTTCTTCAGCAGAAGTAAACAAAAAGTATAAGTCCCCGTGTAAAAAGTTTTCCTTGACTATTTCTTCAATTGCTAACAACATTGAAGCTACAGCCGCTTTGTCATCAGCAGCAAGGATGGTATCCTTTGAACTCTCTATTCTGTTCCTTTCTCTATACAAAATAGGCTTTATTCCTTTCCCCGGTTCAACTGTATCAACATGGGCATCAAAAAATATTGAGGTTGCATTTTCTACATTCGCTGGAATTTTAACAATAAGATTTGCAGATTTTTTCCCCACTTCCTCTACAGTATATTCCTGAAGTTTTTTTTCTATATTTAAATTTTCAAGTCTTTTTAATATATATTCAAAAACCTTTTCTTCTTCAAAAGAAATGCTGTCAATCTTTACAAGATTAAGAAATTCTGTAATTAATTTTTCTCTTAAATCCATATTTTTACCTCTGTAAAATTACAAAAGGTCTATCTACATAAACTAAAAAATTATTATTTAACTCGGGAAAGTAATCCTTCCGCAATCAAAAAATCACTTTTGGTTGTAATCTTTATATTCGTTTCTTCACCAGAAATAGTGTATACAGTTTTGCCTATAAATCTGACAACCTGAGAATCATCAGTAAAATCTGTCTTTTTGTTTATAAAAGCTTTCTCATGAGCTTCAAAAATAAGATTATACTCAAAAACCTGTGGAGTTTGAACAATAAAAAATTCTTCTCTTGGTAGATATTCTGTTATGTTTTCATTTTCCACTCTGGCAATTGTAGAGCTTACTGGTACTGCAGGAATTACAGCCTTTTTCTCCTCTACAGCATCAAAGAGCCTTTTAATTAAATCAACACTGAATAATGGCCTTGCACTATCGTGTATTGCCACATAGTTTATTTTCTCATTTTTAAGTCTTAAAAGACCATTTCTTACAGACATCTGCCTTGTTTCTCCACCTTCTACAATCAAAAAATCTGAATTTTTAAACTCATTTTCCAGAAATGAAATATAATCTTTATGACAGACAACAACTATTATATCCACCTTGCCATAAAACTTCTCAATGCTATAAGAGAGAATGAATTTATCCTTAAGCTTTATAAACTGCTTGGGTAAAGTGTCATTAAATCTTCTTCCTGTTCCACCAGCAAGAATTATTGCTGCAGTTTTCATTTTTGAGGTAATGGAAGATTAATATTTGTATCCTCAGAGGAAGAGTTTGTAACCTCAGGAGGTTGGGATTGTGCAGCCGCTTCTTTTAATCTTTCCGCCTCTCTTGTCCTTTCGTAAAATTTAACCTCTTTTACCTTAATGTATCCCAGCAAAAAAGCAAGTAAAAAAAATATTCCCACCATCCATTTAGTTATTTTTACCAGTACTTCATTTGTTTTTGCCCCAAACACCCCCATTGCAAAATCACTTCCGAACATTCCAGACTGTGCACCACTTCCAGTCTGCATAAGGATAAGGGGAATTAAAAGTATTACCACAATTATGAAAATAATAAGTAAAAATGTATACATTTATCTTCCTCCAGAGATTAAAAAATATATTTACCTTAAATTTTATCACATTTAAGATTTTATGTAAAATATTTATTCAAATCTAGGTTTCTTGGAAAATGGATATAGAGATAATTCATCGAGAACAAAGTAAAAGATATCATTCCGAGGGAGTCATCCCAATTAGTTTTAAAAAAATCGCCCAATTTAAATTTTATCTAATTCTTCCTGTATCTTTTTATCCTGAGCTAACACTTCTTCTTTCATCTTCATGATATAATTATCAAGGAGTTTAGATACATTTTCATATTTTAAAGATAAAATCCTTAAAGCAAGCAAAGCAGCATTTTCACTTCCGTCAATAGCTACGGTAGCAACAGGAATACCTTTTGGCATTTGAACAATAGAGAGAAGTGCATCAATTCCATCAAGGGTTGAAGATTTTACTGGTATTCCTATGACAGGAAGAGTGGTATTTGCAGCGACAACTCCTGGTAGGTGTGCTGCCTTTCCAGCTGCGGCTATGATTACCTCAAAACCATTTGATTTTGCATTCTTAACAAAACTCACAGTTTCATCCGGCGTCCTGTGAGCGGATAAAACCCTTAATTCTACTTCAATTTCAAATTCCTTTAATAATTTTACTGCACCTGAAACGATATTAAAATCCGAAGCTGAGCCAATTAAAATCGCTACTTTTGGCATTTTCTCCCTCCATAATTTTTATGTTAGAAAAGTTATAGAGAGACTGACTGCCTGTCAGCCTCTCCGCTACGCTAAGGTCGTCCCTCTGGGGAAGTAACACAAGAATTTTTGATAAAATCCAGCCTCAGTTATCAGTATAGGCAACAATTTGCCTCAGCGGAACACCTCCTGTATCCCTTAGCAAGGCTTTTGCCAGATTTTATCAAAAATTCTTGCTTAAATGAAAGTAACCCAGAGGGACTAAATGAAAGAAAAAATAAAATAAAAAACATGGGTTAAATTAAAAGGTTTTATCCTAAAAGTTTAATCCATCTACTCAAAGTTGTAGCATAAAAAAATCTCCAACAAAAGGCTTACACTTAAAGAAAACTTTTCAACTTTATAAGTGATAAAGTAGCTTTTATTCCTGCCTGTAATCTTTTAGAAAATCGGCAAACCTTTTACCCACTTCCTTTAATTCTTCTATGTCCGGCAAAAATACTACTCTAAAATGATCTGGATGGGGCCAGTTAAATCCCGTTCCCTGTACAATAAGCACCTTTTTTGCTACAAGAAAATCATAAACAAACTTCTGGTCATCTTTTATGTTATACATCTTTGTATCTATTTTGGGGAAAAGATAAAGAGCCCCTTTTGGTTTGGTGCTTGAAATACCAGGGACAGAATTAAATATTTCATACGCAAGATTTCTTTGATCATAAAGTCTCCCCCCCGGAAGAGTCAATTGTTTTATATCCTGTGGACCACCAAGAGCTGTCTGAATAGCAAATTGTCCTGTAACATTTCCACAGAGTCTCATTGAGGCAAGAATATTAAGCCCATCAATATAATCTTTTGCCATTTCTCTGTTTCCTGTCAATACCATCCAACCAACTCGGAAACCTGGAATTCTATGCGATTTTGACAGGCCCCCAAAAGTAACTACAAGCACCTTTTTTGTTAAAGTCGACATGGGAAAATGCACCGCATCATCATAAAGAATGTTTTCATAAATTTCGTCCGCATAGATTATAAGTTCATTTTCCTCTGCTAATTTGACAATTTCCTCAAGAATCTCTTTTGGATAAACTGCTCCTGTCGGATTGTTTGGATTTATAACCACAATCCCTTTTGTTCTTGAATTGATTTTCTTTTTAATTTCCCTGATGTCTGGCAACCATTCCTGTTGCTCGTCACATATGTAGTGAACGGGTTTTCCACCAGAGAGACTTACTGCAGCTGTCCAGAGAGGATAATCTGGAGCAGGAATTAAAACCTCATCCCCATTGTTTAACAATCCCTGCATCGCCATTACAATTAATTCACTTACACCATTGCCAACATAAATATATTCTATGTCTAAATCATCAATCCCCTTTAATTCATAATATTGCATTATTGCTTTTCTTGCAGAAAAAAGCCCCTTTGAATCACAATACGGTTCAGCCGAACGGATATTCAATATTACATCGTGTATGATTTCATCAGGAGCGGAGATTGCGAAAGCTGGAGGATTACCTGTATTTAACTTTATAATTTTAAAACCCTCTTCCTCAAGCTGTCTTGCTTTTTCCGGGACCGGCCCCCTGATTTCATAACAGACATTATCAAGCTTTGATGATTTCTTATAAATTTTCATATCATCCCCTTCAGGAAATTTTTCTGCTTTCAAGGTTCTGATAGGTGGCATAAATTCCAATAATTGTTATCGTAATAAAATAAAAAATATCTCTTAAATCAATTATCCCCTTTGCGACGTTTGAAAATCTAGTTGAAAATGAGATTGTATCAATAATTCCTACAAGAAATGGTGGAGTTACCGCTTTCACAAGACCAAGTATAAGACACAAAACTACTGAAATTGCAAGAGATATAATAAAAGAAATAATTTGACTTTTTGAAAGAGATGAGGCAAAAAGTCCAATTGATACAAGGGCAGCTATTAAGAATATAGAGCCGGTATATCCCCCAATTATAGGACCCAAATCAAGTTCTCCTAAAAAAGAGAGCGTAATTGGATACATAATAGTTGGGAAAAGTGCAATGTACATAAATATCAGAGCAGCAAAAAACTTCCCTAAAATTATATCAAGAATTGACACAGAGGTGGTTGAAATAACCTCATAAGAACCAACAGAAAATTCTTCAGAAAATAAACCCATTGTTATAGCAGGCACAACAAATGCCAGTACTATTGGAAGTATGTTAAAAAACTCCCTCATTTCGAGCTGATTGTAAAGAAAGAATTTTGAGAAATAGAGCCAGCCTAAAGCTACTAAAAATATACATATGAAAATATATGCAACAGGGGAAAAGAAGAAGTATCTTAATTCTTTGTATATAAGGGAATATATCTTTTTAATCTGAATCATAGAATCACTCCTCCTGTGTAAGTTCTTTAAATAATTGCTCTAATGTTTGTTCTTCTTTTTTAAATTCATAGAGAATCCATTCGGTGGACTTAATTTTTTTATGTATCATTTCCTCTATATTTGTCCCCTCTACATAAGGGATTGTAAGAAAGATTTGTTTTAGACCATCATTCCTATCAGAAACATCAATGATACTTCTTTCAATACAAAGTATATCCTTTATTTTTTCATTTGAATCAGAAGTCTTAATGGCAATAGAAAATCTCTCGTAATCAGCCCCACCCTTTAGAAGTTCTGATGTTTTTCCATCTGCTACTATACTACCCTTGTTTATAATTATTACCCTATTGCAGGTTGCCTGTACCTCGCTTAATATGTGACTTGAAAGCAATACAGTTTTCTCCCTACCGAGTTCCTTTATTAACTCCCTTATTTCAACAATCTGATTTGGGTCAAGCCCCGATGTAGGTTCATCTAAAATTAGAATTGGGGGGTTATGAATTATTGCATGGGCAAGTCCGGTTCTCTGCTTATAACCCTTTGAAAGCTCCCCAATCTTTTTATAAACTACCTCGACGAGCCCGCATTTTTCTATTACAAAATCTATCCTTTCTTCTATCTTATCCTCAGGCACATCTTGAATCTTTGAAACAAATCTGAGGTAATCATAAACAACCATCTCAGAATAAAGAGGAGAGGCTTCTGGAATGTAGCCTATGAATTTTTTAACTAAAAGGTGATTTTCTTCCAGTGGAAGATTATTAATCTTTATTTCTCCTGAGGTCGGTGTATAATATCCTGTGAGCATTCTTATAGTTGTAGATTTTCCAGCACCATTGGGTCCAAGTAATCCTACGATTTCCCCCCTTTCTATTTTAAAACTAATAGAGTTAACTGCAAGAAAATCTCCATAATATTTGGTTAAGTTTTTAACCTCTATCATTCTTCTCCACCTCCATTTCAACTAACTATGAAGTTTCAAATATTTTGATAAAGGTAAATTTTATGATTTTTTTTCACAAAAATCAAATTTTCTGATATTCAACCTGCTTTTTTTACCTTCTGACCATCTATAAATCAAGCCTTACAAAAAATCCTCAGCTTTGCCATCCAGCCTTCATTTCTATACATCATATATAGATAAATAAATTACTTTGATTCAGCCTCTGTCTTTTTTACCATAAACCTGCTTTTTTATTTCTTCTGTAAGGGATTCAGGCAAACGTTCTGAATTGAACAAAAACTTTTTTAATAAATTGGGAAATGATGTAAAAGGTCTTATCATTTTTCTAATGTAAAAGGGTAATTTTTTTATATTTTCCCCAAAACTAAAAGTCCATTCTTTTGAATATTTTATAAATTCCATAATACCACTATATAACTTTGCGGAAAAAAAAGAATCTATAATAAAATAAGCCAACATAGTTCCAGCAAAGAAGTATTTAATTTTCTCATCAACCTTCTTTAGTAGTGAAAAGGCTATCGGCTGTGCAATATAAAGAGCAAACAAGCAAAGTATTGTCCAATATATCGAAAATTTCAAACAAACTCTACCATGAAAATTAAATTTTTCATTGGAATAGTCCCATAGTTTTGTAGAAAAAATTTTTTCAAGTATAAATGAGGTTATGTACTCTATAAATGTAGCCAGCATAAACCATATTGGAAGTTTCAGGATAAAAGGCACTTTACTTAAAGAAAGGTTTATATAATAAATCGTTACAGAAGCAAATCCATAGATTGGAAGAAATGGCCCATATAAAAAACCCGGATTTACAAATCTTTTTTCTTTTATGCTTTTATAAATTGCTTCAAAACACCAACAGACAAATGAAGCAATTGAAAAATGAAGGATTAATTCTACCAGTGCCCCCAAAATTTTCATTTTTTACCCCTTTCTAGTTATATGTTAATAAGAGTGATAAACATTGTCAAATAAGTTCCAAAACTTATGTGCACCTTTATTTATAAGAGATTTTAATACATTCCTATTTAATCCTGCATAATTCTCTAAATATTCTTTAAATAGCTATAAAAGACATTTCAAAAATCCCTTAACTTAGATTTAAATATCAAAGTTACTCCCTCTCTTTCGCATCTGTAAGGAATACTACTTCAAATCAGATAAAATCAAAATATTCCATTGTATCACTACAAACCAAACTATACTAAGTTTTTTCTTTTCCTCTCATTTTATTTGAAATTTTGAACTTTATTTTATCTTACTCCTCATAAAAAAACACTCTTTTAGAAAATTACAAAGAATCAATATATTTTTAAAAAAATATTGAAAATTAACTCATCCAAAGTTATAATTTTTTTCTGCTTATATAGACTAACATTAATTTTTTGGGGAGAATGAAGAATTAAAAGGGTATTGCCAGAAATTTTGTCTTTTTTAAGATTTATTTATTTTTCTTAAAACATAAACAATTTGATTGGTAATCAGATAAATTTTTTATTCATGTTAGAGCAATATTTATTAAGGATTAAACGATGAAAAATGTTCTTATAATAGGTGGGGGTGTTGCTGGACAGATAACATTGTTACTTCTGCAGAACAATGAAAATTTAAGTAAAAAATACCATGTTGTTGGTATCCTTGATGATAACCCTTCTCTCGAATATGTTCTTGATACGCCTGTGATTGGAAGAATTGATAATGCTCCATCCATAATAAAAAAGCATAATATTGATGAGGTATTGATTGCTATACCATCAGCAGATGATGAAACTATCAGAAGAATTTTTAAAATTGTGCTTCCACTAAAGGTTCAGGTAAAAATTGTACCCGGTTTCTACGAAATTATAGAGGGAAGTTTTGATTTAAGGCAGGTAAGAAAAGTAAATTTTGAAGATCTCCTTGGCAGGGAAGAGGTAGGATTTGACATTGACCTTATATCTCCATTTTATCAGGATAAGAAGATCTTTGTTACAGGTGCTGGTGGTTCAATAGGAAGTGAGCTTGTTAACCAGCTTTTACTTTTGCCAGTTAAACAAATCGTGGTTTTCGGACACGGAGAAAACTCAATTCATTTACTCCTTACCAGACACAAAAACAATGAAAAACTTAAATACGTCATAGGAGATATAAGAGATATTAATAAATTAAGGCATGAGATAAAAAAATTTTCTCCAGATATTGTTTTTCATGCTGCAGCCCACAAACACGTCCCCTTGATGGAGGAGTATCCTGACGAAGCAGTAAAAAATAACATAATTGGGAGCTTTAATGTTGCCATGGTCTCTATAGAAAACGATGTAAAAAATTTCGTTCTTATTTCCACTGACAAGGGTATTAATCCAAAATCAGTAATGGGTGCAACGAAAAGAATTGCTGAGAAGATTGTATTATCTCTCAACAGATTTACAAAAACAAGATTTAATGTCGTAAGATTTGGAAATGTATTGGGTTCGAGGGGAAGTGTTGTTTTGACATTTAAGGAGCAGATTGAAAGTGGTGGTCCCATTACCGTTACCCATCCTGAAGTTACAAGATACTTTATGTCAATTCGTGAAGCTTCAAGGCTTGTGATTAAATCTCTGACCGTTTCGGAGGGTGATATATTTGTGCTTGATATGGGAAAACCTGTAAAGATATTAGATCTTGCAAGGAATATGTTATATATGTATGGATACAACGAGGAAGAAATACCCATTGTGTTTACTGGTTTAAGAGAAGGGGAAAAGCTTCATGAAGAAATAATGAGCCAGAAAGAGAATCTAATTTCATCAAGATTTGACAAGCTACTGATTTCTAAAGAAATAGAGCCATCTTTTTCTAAAAAGAATCTTTACAAGATGATAAAAGAATTTGAAAAAGTCTTAAAAAGTTTTGATAAGACTAAAATCCTTGCGACTATAAAAAAATATTGTCCAGAATTCCATCATTTCAGGAGAGAAGTTAATGAATAAAAAAATTCCTTTTTCCCCCCCTGACATTACAGAAAGTGAGATTAATGCTGTTGTTGAAGTCTTAAAAAGTGGCTGGATAACTACCGGACCAAAGGTAAAAGAATTTGAAGAAAAAATTAGCAAGTATTGTTCTACTGAAAAGGCAGTAGCATTGAATTCTGCCACAGCAGGGCTTGAGCTTACACTCAGGATTCTTGACATTGGAATGGGAGATGAAGTCATTACGACTCCCTACACCTTTGCGGCTACCTCAAATGTAATACTACATACAGGTGCAACACCAGTATTTGTTGACATAAACTTTGAAGATTTTAACATCAGTGTAAAGGAAATTGAAAAAGCCATAACAAAAAGAACAAAAGCTATAATATCTGTTGATTTTGGGGGTTTGCCTGTCGACTTTGACGAAATTAAAGAAGTCTGCAAAAGAAAAAAAAGTTTATATATTCCTAAAAGGGGAACCTGGCAGGAATACTTTGATAGAGTGGTTTTGATCTCGGATTCTGCACATTCGTTTGGTGCAAGCTACAGGGGTAAAAAAATAGGTGGAATGGCAGATTTTACTGTTTTTTCCTTCCATGCAGTAAAAAACCTTACCACTGCAGAAGGGGGAGCAGTAACATTTAACTCCATCAATGTAGTTTCAGCGGATGAAATTTATAAAAAGTATAAACTTTTATCTCTTCACGGACAGAATAAGGACGCATATTCAAAATTTAATGACAAAAATAGCTGGTACTACGAAATTCTAAATATAGGTTATAAATATAACATGACAGATGTCCTTGCTGCAATTGGAGTAGCCCAGCTTGAAAGATATGAAAAAGAAATCTTAACTAAAAGGAGGGAAATAGCAAATATTTACTTTAAGAATCTGAATCAAGAAAGAATAATTCTGCCAATTTATAAGACAGAAAAAAAGGAGTCTTCATATCATCTTTTCCCTCTCAGAATAAAAAGTCTTTCAGAAAATGAAAGAAATTTGATTATTCAAAGAATGGCAGAAAAAGGAATTTCCCTGAATGTACATTTTATCCCTGTTGTGATGCACCCAGCATATATCAAGCTCGGATTTAATATCAAAGACTATCCTGTCTGCTATGAGGCTTATAAATCAGAAATAAGTCTACCCATTTATTCAAAAATGGAGTTAAGTGATGCTGAATATGTATCAAGCGAATTGCTAAAAACTTTAGGTGAGCTTAAGCTTATTTGAAACTTCACTTAAAATATCTTCACAAGTACTACCTTCAAGCTTTTCCTTTACAGAATTTATACCTTCTTCAAGATGTTTTGATTTTACTCCATGATAAATTGAAAGACTTGCTTCACAAAAGGCTGCAATTTTATCACAAACTTTTACTAACTCTCCATCAACAGGAGAATACTCCGCCCTGCCTTCTTCAGATTTTATTTTTTCACAGGATTCAGGCTTACCATTTTTAATTATCCTGTTTGAAAACTCATCAAATTCATTTTCGTTTATTATACCAATAAGATATTTAAACTCTGAAAATAGAAAATCAGGAAGCAAAGGGATAATTTTATTTTCTATCTGCTCTCTTTCATACTTCTTTATAACTTTTTCAAGATCTGCCTCAATTTTTATTGGAGAAACAATATCCCTTGTTGCAACCTCTGGAATATCGTGGAAAAGAGCTGCAAAAAAGTTATTGTAAATTCTTTTATCAACATACTGATTTTCAAGTGACAATATGAAACAAAGACATGCTACTACAAACATATGCCCAAGAACAGTCGTGATAGGAACCCTCGGAGACTGTATCCACCTTTTCTGAAAACGCAACTGCCCAACAATGTCAACAAAATTAAAGCTTTTCTTTTTGAGATAAATCCTTTCCACTCCCGATAGATCAAAAAAATCCTCAATTGTTTCTTCAATGCTTCTTTTTATCTCTTCAATGCCATAAAATCTTATTCCCATTGAGTAAATCATCTCAAATTCCCAGTATGTAGCAAGAAAATGTGCGGCTTTTATTATTCTGTTCTCAAGTTTTTTATCAGAGGAAAAATAATTGTCAAACTCCTTTTCACTAAAAAGCGAAAGTTCTTTCTCTAATTTTTTCTTAACATATCTGTGAACTTCCTCTTTCTTCTCGCCCATTATCCTGTGATAAACCTGTGGCTTGATGTCTGTCAAAACAGAACGGTATAAAGCTTCAAAAATTATTCCTTTAATTAGATAAAGCCAGTCAATATGTCTGTTTTCCTGTTCCTCAAAATGGGCCACAAGATATGCAATTATAGCCTTGTGTGCCTGCTTATCAAGCTCAGTAATCTGAAATGGCTTGGGATGATCATTCCATCTTTCTATGTAGGAAAGATCATAAAGCCTTAAAATAAAATCTGCTATCAAACCCTCTTTTTTTTCCAAATTTCAACTCCTGATTTAATTTAATCCATCATATCGATTTTGTCAAATCTTTTTAAAGACGGCACCTCTATCAATGGCAATGACCTGATTTGAGCGATTTTTTAAAGAGGAGTCAAATTTTCACCAGAAGGCTTTATTTTATTCACTTTCTCCCCAAATAGCAGATATGCGGTATGTCCAATCATTCTGTCAAAAGGACGGGTCATATTTTTTTTCACTCTTATACCACGGCTAAGAATCTCCATGCACCTGATTCTTTTAAAACCCACTTCTTCCATTTTTTCCACTGTAAGCTGGATCTGTTCAATATTTGGAGAAAGGCTTGCAATATGTCCACCACCCTTTAAGGACCTCCAGGCACATTCCACAACACCCCATGGTTCCGGTACGTCAATAAATACTGCGTCAATCCCATCGATGCCAAAACCACCTTCAATTACAGGGTCTTTCAATATAAATTCTACATTATCAAAACTTCCAAACCTTCTAAAATTTTTTTTTGCAATTTCGAGGTGATCTTCTCTTCTTTCAAAAGAATATACTTTTCCTTCTTCTCCCACAATGCTTGAAAGGAGAATTGTAAAAGCTCCCGAGCCACTACCTATCTCAATAACATTTGAACCATTGCAAATAGAAAGCTCAAGTATTAAAATTCCAGCCTCTTTCGGATAAACTATTGTAGTTTTCCGTTTAACCTTCATCATCAAATCAGAAAGGGTTGGTTTCAATACGTAAAAAGGAACATTTGTATTTGAAAAAAGACAATCTCCAAATTCAAGATTTTCAGGAAGTACAAGATTCCCTTTATGAGTGGAAAAGATTAAACCTCTCTGATATGTTATTAAAAATGTAGTCTTTTCATCACTGTATAAGTAAATTAACTCTCCCTCTTTAATCACAAAATCTCCTGTTTATATTATAAATTTTATTTTTATTTTTATCACATTTTTGATATAATTATTATAAACTTAATCCACTTGCCTTTCCGATAAACTTATATTAATATTAACTTGGAATATAAGTTGAGTGGTATTTTTTAGTTGATTTATCAATCCATTAAAGAAAATCACTCATTTTTGATAGAAGGTGATATGCCAAGAAAAAGTAAGAATAAGTTAAGTGAACTTTTAAGTATTACAGAGAAGTTAAACCACGTAAAAGATCTTGATTCTCTTCTGGACAATATTCTTTATGAGGCAAGAAAATTTACAAATGCCGATGCCGGTACAATTTTTCTCGTAGAGGGAAACAAGCTAAAATTCAGCTATTTTCAAAATGACACACTGGAAAAAAGAACATCCACAAGCAATCAATTTATTTACTCAATCTTTGAAATTCCAATAAACGACAATTCTATAGCTGGCTATGTTGCCTTAAGCGGCAAGCCTTTAATTATAAACGATGTGTATAGTATCGAGGGTAATGTGCCATATTCTTTTAATTCATACTTTGATCGTATCTTTGATTATAAGACTGTATCGACACTGACAGTTCCTTTGATTACAAGCAGGCAGAATGTTGTGGGTGTAATGCAGATAATCAATGCAATGAATAAAGAAGGAAATATAATTCCCTTCGATGAGGAAGATAAAATGTTTGTTTCTTTCTTTGCAAATAATGCTTCTGTGGCAATAGAAAGAGCAAAGATGACAAGGGAAATAGTATTAAGAATGATAAAGATGGCAGAATTAAGAGACCCAAAAGAAACAGGCAACCATGTAAATAGAGTAGCTGCTTATACCATAGAAATATATGATAGATGGGCAAAAAAAAGAGGTATTTCTCTGCAGGAAATAAAAAGGACAAAAGATGCCCTGCGTATAGCAGCAATGCTACATGATGTGGGAAAGGTTGCCATCTCAGACACAATTTTGAAAAAAAAAGGATCGCTTACAGATGAAGAATTTAATACAATGAAGTTACATACAGTCTATGGAGCAAGATTGTTTGAAAACTCCATGTCAGAAATGGATATATTGTCAAAAGAGATAGCATTAAACCATCATGAAAAATGGAACGGAACAGGGTATCCGGGTTTTATTGATGATATATTTGCAGATAAGATAAAATTTGGTAGAAGTAAGAAAGAAAATGATATCCCCATCTATGCAAGAATTGTTGCCCTTGCAGATGTATACGATGCTTTAATTTCGGAAAGAGTTTATAAGGAAATGTGGTCTGACGAAGATACTAAAAAATATATTCTTTCCCAGAAAAGTGGACATTTTGATCCTGACGTTGTAGATGCCTTTTTTGAAATATATGATGTTATTTTAGCTATTAGAAAGAAATATTCAGACTAAGAAGGTTTTATGAATCAGATAAGCGGGTTAAAAGAATTAACCGGTAAAATTACTGAGCTCCCGAGGGGTGGATATTTAGTCGATACCACTGCTGGTTATATTCAGTTTGGATCTCCACCCGAAACTCTAAAAGATACAATCTTTTTACCAAAAGGAGTCCCTTCAATATTTGTACTACCGATGGAACATTTTGATCCAAAAGTGGGGATGAGTGTTGCTGAAATTGAATTTCCAATATATTACAATTACTTTTTAAAGAAAAAAAAGACAAAAGTATACTTAAGCCCAGAGCATATAGAAAACATGAAAACTGTGTTAGAGGAAGCTGTTTTTGGTCCTAAACAACTCAATATTGAAAGAGATGTTGATAAAAACTATTATACTTACGTCCCCGACTTAAAAAAGGAAATGGATTTTTTCAGAGCAAAAAGAAATCTTTCAGACATGGTAGATATTTTTCCAATTGATAAAAATGGCTTTAATATTGAAGATGTATACATTAAACCCAAATCTGATGGTAGCTTTGAAGTGTTTGAAAATAACGAATTAATTACAACCGTTCCTTCAAAAATAAGTTTTAAGGCTTTATATGATCTTGGAAAAACAATATCAGAACCCTTTGTGCCACCAGAGTTTGGGATAACCTGCCTCGGCAATTCTCATGGCTTTGATCCATATCAAAACACGTCTGGTTTCATTCTATGGATAAACAAGGGGGGTATAATGGTCGACCCACCTGCAAATTCCACTTTCTGGCTTAGAGATTCAAACATTAATCCTAAACTGATAGATAGTATCATCTTAACTCACTGTCACGCTGACCATGACGCCGGAACATTTCAGAAGATTCTTGAAGAAACAAGGATAAAAGTTTATTCTACACCAACTGTAATGGAAAGCTTTGTGAAAAAATATTCGTCTTTAACAAGAATACCACCTTCTACTATTATGAAAATGTTTTATTTTTGTCCTGTAAAACTTGGTCCCTCTTACAATATTCATGGTGCAATATTTAAATTTTATTACTCCTTGCACTCTATCCCAACAATAAGTTTTAGATTTTTTTATAGAAACAAAAGCTTCATTTATTCTTCAGATCATTTAAACGAACCCAATATGATTAAAAAGTTTTATGAAGATGGAATTTTATCAAAAGAAAGATATGAAGAATTAATAAAGTTTCCATGGCATTTTGACATAATTTATCATGAGGCTGGAATTCCGCCCCTTCATACACCCATTAGTTATCTTGATTCTTTACCCGACAAAATACAAGAAAAAATTACAGTTTATCATATAGCTGAAAAGGATTTTCCCAAAGAAACAAATTTAAAACTTGCAAAGTTTGGTGTGGGAGAAACTGTTTATCCTGAGATTGAAAGGTATGAAAATGAGGAGGCTTACAGAATTCTGGATGTTTTTAGCAGAATAGATGTATTTAAAGATCTTCCGTTTGACAGGATAAAAGATTTACTCCTTATTGTAAAAAAGGAGAATTTTAAAAAGGGTGATTTGATTATAAAAAAGGATACGATGGGAGACAAATTTTATGTAATTGTTTCTGGTTCAGTAAGTATAAAAGGGCTTGAAGAAAAGATAAATGAAGAAAAAATTTACACTACCTTTGAGTATTTTGGTGAAGCTTCTATCTTGTTTAACACTTTAAGAAAGGCTGATGTTTATGCAGAAACGAATGTAGAAGCATATGTTATAGATAGAGACTCATTCTTAAGATTGATTGAAGGTACAGAAGTGGAGGAAAATATTAGAAAGCTTGCTGCAACACGAAGTGCAAAAAGCTGGATGACGATAAAATCAAATCCACTCTTCAGAAGTTTAACCTCCTTCCAGATTACAGCCCTTGAGTCAATAATGACAGAGGTAGAGATAAAAATAAATGAAAAAATTTTTTTAGAGGGAAGGCTACCAGAATATCTTTACATCTTAAGTGAGGGAAAAGTTAGCCAGATAAATAAAAATGGCAAAAAAATAAAAGAATTTAAAGCTGGTGATATTGTGGGAGATGAGTTTTTTATAAAAGAAAAACCAGACTTAACAACTCAATTTATAGCAGAAACAACGGTAAAGGCATATAAAATTAGTGGTAAAGAATTTTTGAAATTCTTGCAAGAAAATCCAGGCATATGGATGAATCTCCTCTTCGAGAGAAACCACAACTCTTAAAAAACCATTCAGTTTTTGACTTTTTTTTAGTTTTCTTCTATCCTATTTTAAAAAAACTTTCCCGAGAGGCTGAAAATGAAAGAAATACCCAAAAAAACCTTCTTACGAGGTGGGCTTATACTTGAAGAGGCAAAATTAACAACAGATAAACCCGTAGAAAAATCCCACTTTCCGAAATACGTGAGAATTCCCCTTTCTCAACATACTGGAGCTCCTGCCAAACTTCTTGTTAAAGAGGGGGACACTGTCAACGAAGGGGATTTGATTGGAGAGGCAGTGGGCTTTATTTCCGCCAATGTTCATGCCAGCGTATCAGGAAAGGTTATTTCCATAAAAAAAGGGAATACCTTTACTCAAAAAAATGTGGATATTATAGAGATAGAATCGGGGGGAAGTATTAGAAACTGGTATGAAAGCAAAAAAGATTATAGAAACTGGACTAAAAAAGATTTTCTGGAGGCTATAAAATCTGCTGGAATTGTAGGACTTGGTGGGGCAGCTTTTCCCACGCATGTTAAACTTTCTCCTCCAGAAGGTAAAAAGATTGAGCTTCTTATCGTAAATGGAGCCGAATGTGAGCCTTATTTGACAATAGATCACAGGATGATGCTTGAAAAAGCAAAAGAGATAATAGAGGGAACTAAAATTATACTTCATATTTTATCGATAGAAGATGCAATTATTGCCGTAGAAGAAAACAAACTTGATGCCTACAATTTATTTTCAGAACTCTTAGCATCCGAACCAAAAATCAAACCTGTTTTATTAAAAACAAGATACCCGCAGGGTGGTGAAAAACAGATAATACAGGCAATAACAAAAAAGGAAGTACCATCTGGTGGTTTGCCAATGGATATTGGAATTGTAGTCGAGAATGTTTCCACAGTCTATGCTATTTATGAAGCTGTTGTCTATGGTAAACCTCTTATTGAAAGAGGCATAACTTATACTGGAGAAAACCTAAAAACTGCAGGAAATTACAAAGTCAGGATTGGGACAACGATTGAATCATTAATTGAGGAGTTCGGAAAGCCAGAAAATTTTGATTATATGATTGCAGGTGGCCCCATGATGGGTATTGAAATTACGGATACACAAATGCCAGTAATGAAGGGAACATCTGGAATTGTTTTTCTCCCAAAGATTAAGACCTACAAGGTAAAAAACTATCCTTGTATTAGATGTGGAATATGTGTAAAAGTATGTCCAATTGGATTACAACCCACGGAAATTGCGAGCTACTCTGACAACTTTATGATAGATGAGGCGGTCAATATTGGATTAATGGATTGCATTGAATGCGGGTGTTGTGCATATAGCTGTCCTTCAACTATTCCACTTGTCGGTTTAATAAGGTATGGGAAGGAGTTTTACAAAAGAAAACAGATTAAGAAATAGCCGCTACGAACAGCAAATCTTTTATCTTTTCTTTCAGAAAATATGGTGAATACTTCGTATTATACCATTGGGGCATTTTATTCAAAAAGTGATAAGCATTCTCATATTCTTTTTTTTCTATAAAACAGATTGAAATATTATAGATAGCCTTCGGATTAAAACTTAAAGAGATAGCTTTTTCAAAGCATTTAATTGCCCTATTTATTTCCCCTATTCTATAATAAGCTATACCAAGGTTATAAAAGGCTTTTTCAAATAGAGGTGCAAATTCTATGGCTTTTTCATACTCTTCAATGGCTTTTGTAAATTTTCCCATTATAAAATAGATATTCCCAAGATTGTAATATATCAGTGGATTATGTTTGAAAAAGTTATTCAGTCTGAGTAGATAATCCTTTGCTTTTTCATACTCCTTCACTTTATAAAGTTGTTTAGCAAGTAGAAACATTACTCTAAAATCCTTTTTTGCAACATTAATTATAATCTGGTTGTTTAATGCCTCTTTAATAGCCTCTTCTGAACCGACAGAAAAACATATCTCAAGATAATCAAGATAAACATCACTAATGTCAGGATAGTTTTTAAAAAGTGACTTTGCCTGAATTAAAGAAAGATGGTATCTCTTAGAAAGATAATCAAGATATAAAGAAGCCCTTTGTTCTTCCAGAGGTAAATCGTAAGAAAGACCAAAATATTTAAACCTGTCTTTTATAATTTTGTCTGTCTCTTTTATTTTTCCAAATTTAACTAATTCCTTAATTGCAAAAATTCTTAGAAAATAATGATCTTCCTCGGACATTTTCTCCAGTATTTCGATGGCTTCATTTAAATCACCCTCAAGATATTTTACCCAGTAAGCTGGATATAAACCAAAACCTTTAATCTCAAACTTTTTATTTTCGTAAAACTTTGAAATCTCTTCATACCTTGAATTAAGAAGATTTAAATAAAGATAATAACCCAGCCCCTTTTGATTTTTTTCCTGTTTATAGGATTGAAGAAAAAAATATTCTGCTTCCTTCCAGAAGTTATTTAGAAAAGTCTCCTTCCCCTTAAAAAAGAAAGTATTATTTAATATCATTTCCATATTGCGTAAGATATCCCTTAATTAAAATGTCTTCTCCTATATTTTCGACAGAAAATTCTTTGATTTTAATTGCACTGGAAATATTTTCTACGCCAGGGCCATCAAGAAGAGGAATTCCCCTGCCAAGAATCATTTTTGGTGAAATAAAAAGATATAGTTTATCCACAAGAGATTCGCCAAAAAGATAATAAAAAATCTTTGCCCCACCTTCTACAAGAACGGAAGTTATTTCTCTCTTACCCAGAATTGAAAAAAGCTTTCTAAAAGAAAACAAACCATCTTCTTCTAAATCCAGACATAAAAATTCTTTCTTATATTTATCACACAATTTTCTAAAGGAATCAGGGGCTTTTTTGCTTATTACAAAAAGAGTTTCCTTATTATCGTTCATCACATTATAATTTTCGTCTGTTTGCCCGTGGGGATCTATGATAATACGCAAGGGATTTTTTAGTTTTTCGACCAGTCTGACATCAAGTGTTGGATTGTCTTTAAGAACTGTATTTACACCGACAAGAACCACATCTACCTTATTTCTTAAACCATGTACAAATTTCCTGCTTTCTACACAGCTGATCCACTTTGAATCCCCTGTTGAGGTTGCTATATTTCCATCCAGTGTAAGGACAGCTTTAACATAAATAAAGGGAAAACCTGTTGTTATAAATTTGAAAAAATCTTCATTCAGACTCTGGAGCTCTTTTTTATATTCACTCCAGAATTCAACTTTTATTCCTGCTGCCTTTAGCATTTCCACCCCTTTGCCATTAACCATTGGATTTGGATCTATAGTACCAAGTATTACTCTTTTTACTCCTGCTTTTATAAGCTCTCTTGTACATGAAGGGGTCTTTTTCCCTTCATACTCCACACATGGTTCAAGGGTAAGATATACAGTAGCTCCTTTTGCTTTTTTGCCAGCCTGTCTTAAAGCACATACTTCAGCGTGATCATAACAAACTCTCTGTGTAGCACCACTTCCCACAATCTTGCCTCTTTTCTCTATTACACATCCAACGGCTGGATTTGGTGAAGTGAGCCCCTTTACTGATTTTGCAAGCTCTAAAGCCATTAAAAAAAATTTTTTACTTTCCATAAAAATTTCTTCCTTTAAAAAATTAAAATAATGCACAGGTTGTGCATTAATGTGCAAAACTAATTTTTATAATCGAAAAAAAAGTCGCTCATTTATTTTAAAAAAATATTTAAAGTTAGTCAATTGTCAAGAAAATGAATAAAAAAAATGATTTCTAATTTATTATAATTAATAGAGATAAAAATTTTTTTAATTTCTGTGTTTACAAGAAATAAAGAAGACGCTTATTATTTTTTAGATGTGCAAAAAAGAGAGCTTGAAAAACCTATATTTTCAAATAAAGAATTTTTATTTGAATTTTTATCTTAAAGTGAGTTATAATAGAAACGTTCATTATAATGTAAAGCTAAATTGAGCAATTTTTTAAGAAGAGTAATAGAGATAGACCCAGAAGAGCAATGCCAAAGGTATTCCTCTCTGGTGTCTATCTTACTTTTTTATAAGTAAAAAATTTATCGCATAATTTAGACAAGAACGAAAATTCTTTAATTTGCTTTTTTAGCAAGGTAAAATAGCAAAGCGGGGAAAGTTACCTTCTCAAGCTTTAAGTATTTTTGCATAAAAATTTGAAAAAATATAATTAGAAAAGAGGGGTTTTTTATGGAAATATGGAACCAGATTTATAATGAGTTGATCAAGTTTTTTGATTCTTCACTGAATAACGCAATTCTGGACAAGATTAAACTTAAAGAAATTCAAAACGATGAAATTATTATTCTAATAGCTCCAGACCCACTGACCAGTGGTTGGTTCGTGGATAATTACCTTGAAATAGCTAAAAAAATTTCAAAGGAGCTTTTTAAAAAAGAATATAACTTCCAGGTTGAGTTGTGTTATTCAGAAAAGAGTTATGAAAAAACATCTACTTCTTCAATCCAGAGCAAGAAAGGGGAAAAAAACAAAAACATCAGTTATCTCAATCCTAAGTATACTTTTGAAAGGTTTATTGTTGGTCCTCACAATGATTTTGCTCACGCTGCTGCCATCCAGGTAGCCACAAATCCCTCAAAATCCTACAATCCTTTATTTATTTATGGTAATTCTGCACTGGGTAAAACACATTTACTTCAAGCCACTGCACACAAGATTAATAACGAAAAGTCAGATTTATCTGTGTATTATACCACCAGCGAAAATTTTACCAATGAGTTTATTGAGTCCATAAGAAACGGTGAGGCAGCAAAATTTAGAAAGAAATACAGAAGCTTTGATGTATTAATCATAGATGATATTCAGTTTTTACAGAAGAAAGAAAGTACACTTGAGGAACTCTTTCATACTTTTAATGAGCTTTTTCATGTGAGAAAGCAACTAATTTTTGCCTGTGACAGACCAGCAAAAAGCCTCTCTGCAATAGAGGAAAGATTAAGAACCCGTTTTGACTCAGGACTTTCCGTCAAAATAGAGCCTCCCGACTATGAAACAAGAAAGGCAATATTACTTGCAAGGGCTGCAGAGGAAAAGGTTTATATTCCGGAAGATGTAATAGATTATATTGCCTCGAATGTTGAAAGCGATATAAGACTTCTTGAGGGGTCTTTAACCAAGGTTATTGCATATTCAAGCCTTAAGAAAAAAGAGGTTTCACTTGAAATTGCAAAGGAAATTTTAAGGGATAAAATAAAAGTTGAAGTCCCAAAAAACATAACTATTTCTGATATACAAAAAGCTGTATCAAAGTATTTTAATCTTACTGTAAATGAAATTAAATCAGAAAGAAGGCTTGAAAATATCGCATACGCGAGACAAATAGCAATGTATCTGGCAAAGTCTTATACCAATTTCTCTCTTGCTGAGATAGGTTTACATTTCGGTGGTAAAACCCATAGTACAGTCCTGAGATCGGCAGAGAAAATCAATAATCTTATTAAATAAAAAAAAAAAACAAAAAAAGAGATTGAAGAAATTTTATCTCTATTTTACGAAAATAATTCAAAATCAGACACTTAGTTTTTCACTAAACCTGCCCTTTTCTTCAAGGGTTGCTTAATTGTGGTTGGTTTGGGATATGAAAGCTTGATAAATATTAACTACTTTAATCTCTTTCTCATTATAGCCCTTTTTACAGCATTACATATACCAATTTCGGTAAGATCATATTTTTTAAGAAGGCTTTCAGGGTCACCAGACTCTCCAAAGCTATCATTTACTGCTACAAACTCTTGTGGCACAGGAAAATTTTTCGTTATTACCTCTGCAACAGCAGAACCTAATCCCCCATAAATTTGATGTTCTTCTGCTGTAACAATACAACCAGTTAATTTTGCCGAAGAAATAATTAATTCTTCATCAATAGGCTTTATAGATGACAAATTTACAACTTTACAGCTAATGCCCTCTTCTTTCAATAAGTTTCTGGCAACTAAGGCCTTGTATACCATAATACCACAGGCAATTATTGTAACATCTTTTCCTTCAGCAAGAATGCTTCCTTTACCCTCAATAAATTTAAAATCCTCGGCATTTACAACAGGAAAATCAGCCCTTGAAAGCCTCACATAATAAGGGCCTTCACTTTCCGCTATATATTTTATTATTGCTCTCGTCTCAATTGAATCTGATGGCACCAAAACTTTCATTCGAGGCAAAACTCTCATTATAGCTATATCTTCAAGACACTGGGCAGAAGCCCCATCTTCACCAACCGTAAGCCCTGAGTGCGTTGCAACAAACTTTATAGAAAGCTCATTGTAACAACTCATTCTGATAATACCATAAGCCTGATTGGTTAAAAACACAGCAAAGGAAGAAACAAAAGGTATAAATCCCATCCTTGCAAGACCTGCTGCCGTTCCAACCATATCCTGTTCTGCTATTCCGAGATTAAAAAATCTTTCCGGAAATCTTTTTTTGAAATATTCTGTCCTTGTAGAATCTTCCAGATCGGCAGAAAGAACAACAATTCTTGGATCTTTCTCTCCCAGTTCAACAAGAGTCCTTCCAAAAGCATCCCTTAAAGATTCTTTCTCAAACATGGCTTTCCTCAATCTCAATTAAGGCCTTTTGTAATTCCTCTTCTTTTGGTGCTTTCCCATGCCATATATGCTGGTTTTCCATAAAAGACACACCTTTGCCTTTTACAGTCCTTGCTATTATAAAGGAAGGTTTCTCTCTTTCCTTATCTATTATGTCTAAAGTATTTATAATATCTTCAAAAATATGTCCATCTATTTCGTAAACCCTCCAGCCAAAAGCAGTTATTTTATCATATAGAGGCTCTTCATTTTTTATATCTTTCACCGGACCGTTTTCTTGAACTCCATTTGCATCAAGTATGGCACACAAATTGTAAAGCCTGTGATGAGCCGCGGTCATGATTGCTTCCCACACATTTCCCTCTTGAATTTCTCCATCCCCAAGAATACAGTAAACCCTGAAACTTTTCCCAAGCATCCTTGCACCAAGAGCAATTCCATTTGCTACCGAGAGTCCCTGCCCAAGATAGCCTGTCGCATGTTCTATGCCCGGAGTTATCGGATGAATATGCCCCTGCAGTATAGAACCAAGTTTTCTAAAATTCTTTAGTTCTTCTTTTGGAAAATAACCGACATTGGCAAGAGTAACATAAATTGCGGGGCTTGCATGTCCCTTTGAGAGAATAAGTCTATCCCTATCTTCCCAAAAGGGATCTAAAGGATTATGCTTCATTTTGTAAAAATATAAGCTAATAAGAATCTCTACAAGGGAAAGAGAGCCACCAGGATGACCGCTTTTTGCCGTAAATATCATTTGAAGAATTTCTTTTCTAAACTCTTTTGCCAGATTTTTAAATTTCAATATCAAATCTCTCTTTTCATCCATAAAACCTCTATTCTAAACCAATTTTTATAAAAGTTCAATTATTAAAAGAGTTATCCAACCTGAATTGTGTAATTCATAATAGGAGGAATAGACACAATATCCAACTCTAAAAGCCTTTTCGCCCAGTGCATATATTTATTGCCACCTTTTAAAAGATTGCAGAATTCAAATTTTAATTCAAAAAACTTGAATTCAGAATTTTTTCAATTAAAATATTACAGGTAATTTGAGGGTGAGCGTATGAATTTTTTTAATAAAACAATTTACAATCTAATAAAATTTGCTGTTAAATCTTATCTTGATGTATTTATGGAATTTAAAGTATGGGGAAAAGAAAATATCCCGGTTGAAGGTCCAAAAATATATTGTTCAAATCACTTTTCCTCAACGGATCCGTTTTTTGTTATTACAATAATGGATGAGCCAGTGCATATGATAATAGGTCCCGGTTTTTCGGTACCAATATTCAGAACCATTCTAAAATGGGGTGAGCAAATCAATGCTTTATCCTTTCACAGAAAAACAGCAGTAGAAAAGGCGATAAATTTTTTGAAAAAAGGCGAATCTGTTTATATATTTCCTGAAGGTGACTTAAATGATCAAAATTCTCTAATGAAATTTTATACAGGTGTGGCAAAAATATATCTTGGAAATAAATGCCCTATAATTCCCATTGGCCTTGCAGCACCAAAGAGAGATGTAAAAGAAAAATCTCCTTCATTAAAAGTGGAAGGAAGGATATATAAAACCAGATTGGTCCTTTCGGGAAAATATTTTGCAAATATAGGTTCCCCTCTTTATTTTTCACACGAGAAAAGGGAAGAGGAAATTACAGAAGAAATAAAAAAAGAGATAGAAAACTTGATACTTGACTTAAAGCTTAATAAATTCTGGGAATAGAAATTAAATAAAAATAGCCCCTAAAAAGGGGCTATTTTTATTTTTTTATGATCATCAACCAAAAATCCTAAAGCCAAATTCAAACTGGTCGATATTGATAATGTAATATTTTAAATCAGGAACCCCCGCAGTTATACAACACCTTTTACCTAAAAGTTAGGGAAGCCTATCCCTAACTAACCGAGAAGCCTCAGCACAAGCTGAGGCTTTAAATTTGCCTGAGCCAGCATTGACACATTGGATTGTGCCAATATCTGGTTTTTAACATATTCACTCATCTGTTGTGCCATATCGGTATCTCTTATTCTTGACTCAGCCGCCATTGTATTTTCGTATGCTACATACAATCCCTTATACAATTTCTCGAATCTGTTCTGGTATGAACCTAAATCAGCCCTCTGTTTGACAACGACTTCAAGTGCTTTGTCAACCACTCCAATCGACCTATTTGCACTATCCATGTTACTTGCACTCACAAGCTTATTGCCATCCTGATTCACCAATCCGAGAGCCTGGGCATCCATATTTCCTACAAATACCTGTACTCTCTGGTCCATATTTGGTCCAATATGGAACCATAAACCGGCAGTTTGCTGAGTAGGAGCAGTTGCGGCAGCGGCTGTACCTGCTTCTGGAGCCTGAAACCTACCTGTAAGCAAATTCATTCCATTGTAGTGGGAATTTTTTGCAATTCTGTCAACCTCAGCAACAAGCTGGGATAACTCAACATTGATCAACATTCTGTCCTGATCGCTGTAGATACCATTTCCCGCTTGAACAGAAAGCTCTCTCATTCTTTGCAAAATAGTTGTAGTTTCCTCAAGATAGCCTTCTGCAGTTTGTAAGAAGGAAATAGCATCCTCTGTGTTTCTCATTGCCTGATGAAGACCTGAAATCTGTGCCCTCATCTTTTCAGAAACAGCAAGACCAGATGCATCATCTCCAGCTTTGTTGATTCTTAGACCCGAGGATAATTTTTCTATATCACTTGACAGCTTCATGTCATTTATTTTTAGCTGTCTGTTCGAAAATACAGAAGAGATATTGTGGTTTACTATCATAGCCACCCTCCTTGTTTTTTGTAATAAACATCCCTGTGCAAAATTTTTTAACTGCAGGGGTCCTGATAACTGCACTCTCTTCCAAAATGCAGTATCTGGAGAGTGGAACCACTATGCCTATAACCTATCAAAAATACAGAGAAGCCTGTCATCAAAACAGACTTCTCTTTTATCACAACTATTTAACTAACTGCCTATCCCTAACTTCCAGAAGCCCTCACTTTCATGGTTTTACCTTAAAAGTTGTAACATTAACTGAGGCTTCTGGTTTGCCTGGGCCAACATTGCAGTAGCAGATTGTGTTAAAATCTGAGTTTTAACAAACTGGCTCATCTGCTCCGCCATGTCTGTATCTCTTATTCGAGACTCAGCAGCCTGCATGTTCTCATAACCAATCATGAGCCCTATAGAAAGTTTCTCAAGTCTGTTTTGATAAGCACCAAGATCCGCCCTCTGCTTTGAGACTCTTTCCAGTGCTTTGTCAATTATACCTATAGCCATGTTGGCTTTGTCTGGAGTACTGAGACTTAAAATCTCCTTACTGGAAACATCTCTTATTGCAAGAGCCTCAGAGGTCATTGTGTTAATGTAAGCTCTCATCCTCTGATCCATGTTGGCACCAACATGAAACCATATACTTGCAGTAGGTTGATTCCCCTGAACTGGATTTGCGAACCTTCCCGTAAGCATGTTCATTCCATTGAACTGGGCATGTGATGCAATCCTGTCAACTTCATCAACAAGCTGAGAAACCTCAACCTGAATCTGCATTCTGTCCTCAGTACTATAGATACCATTAGCAGCCTGAATTGCAAGTTCTCTTAACCTTTGAAGAATTGAATGGGTTTCTTCCAGATAACCTTCGGCTACCTGAATAAAGGAAATAGCATCCTGAGCATTCTTTTCTGCTCTTCTTAAACCACCGATTTGAGAACGCATTTTTTCTGATACTGCAAGACCTGATGCATCATCGCCAGCACGATTGATGCGCATTCCAGAAGACAACTTTTCGATATCCCTATCAGCCGCACGATTGTTAATGGTAAGCTGCCTGTGAGAAAATATCGAGCTGATGTTGTGATTGATAATCATACTATCCTCCTTGATTTATATCTTCTCCGCTTCCTTGCGGAGAACTTTTTCACTCAAAAAACTAAAGATTTTTCAAAATTTTACGAAAAACCTATTAGGGGAAAAGTAAATTTTAATCTTAAAATTAAAAGCAGAATAACCCTTTTGTATAATCGGAAAGTATTTTTTTAAACTTTAATCCTCTTTCAAGAAATAATTTGATACCTGAATAAGGCGATTTTTTAAAGGATTGATCTGACTTGATGTGTAAAAAGAAAGGTTATTTTTTATTAAGGTTAAAATTTTTGTTGGCAGCTTTACCCGGGTTGGGCGTTTTATTTAGTTGTTTTTTGTTTTTTCAATTAATTGGTAATAAATTTCAAGATACTTCTCAGCTGATTTTTCCCAGCTCCATCTCTCTTTCATCCCCTCTACAATCATTTCTTCCCATATTTTTGGCCTGTTTCTGTAAGTATCAATAGCATTTTTTAGTGCCTGAATAAAATCTTCTGGAGAATACCTTTCAAAAAGAAAGGCATTTTTTCTGTCCTTAAGCGTATCTGCAAGTCCGCCAGTTTTTCTTGCAACAGGAATGGTACCATATCTCAAACTATAAAGCTGGTTTAATCCACAGGGTTCAAACCTCGATGGAAGGATAAATATATCACTCGCAGCCTCAATATAGTGAGATAAAGGGATATTAAACTCTATAAAAGATAAAACATTTTTCGGATATTTTTCTTTAATTTCCAGCATTTTATTTTCGTATTCCTTTTTGCCAGTTCCAAGTATTGCAAAATATGTATCCAAACTTATTATTTCATCAATAACCTGAAATATAATATCAAATCCCTTCTGGTCCACAAGCCTGGAAATTATTGATATTAAAGGTCTTGAGATATCAGGATTTGTTATTCCGTACTCTTTTAAAAACATCTCCTTTATTTTTTTCTTATTTTCAAGTGATTCAATATCATAATTTATAGAAAACTTATTCTTTAGGTAAATATCAGTTGATGGATTCCATTCCTCGTAGTCAACCCCATTTTCTATTCCAAAAAGTTTGTTTTCATCGAATTTTCTATGGAGTATATCTTCAAGCCCATTACCATATTCTACTGTTTGTATTTCTCTGGCATAGGTTTTACTTACTGTTATTATGCAATCTGAAAAAACTATTCCTCCCTTTAGAAGGTTTAAATAGCCATAAAATTCAAGATGTTCTTTATTAAAATATTTCCAATCAATTCCTGTAAAATTAAGCAGATCAGCCGGAAAAATACCCTGATAAGAAAGGTTATGAATCAGAAGTACTGTTTTTGTATCTTTAAATACTTCTTCCATCTTAGAGTTCGTTTTTAGATAAACAGGAATCAGACTTGTTTGCCAGTCATTTACTTGAATGATGTCAGGTTGAAAATTGGTAGTTATACAGCTATCTAAAACTGCTTTTGAAAAGAATGCAAACCTCTCAAAACTATCTGAATAATCAGAACCAGTAACTTTATCAGTATAGATTCCATCCCTTTCAAAATAGGAAGGCTGGTTTACAAAATAACATTTTATATTCTCATAACCCAACTCAAAAACCTCGTAAGGGATAGTCTTATTCCCCATTTTAAGTTCAAGATTGGAAATTAAGTTTGGTGATATGTTATTTACAGTTATATAATCTTTTACAGTTTTATAAAATGGAAGGAAGAGTCTTACATCTGAGTCAGGCAAAATTTTTTTAATATTTTTGGTAAGTGCCCCAACAACATCAGCGAGACCACCAACTTTTGCAAAAGGTACAGATTCACTTGCTACAAAAAGCAATTTTATATCTTTTTTCATTAAAATTTTCCTTTATATTTTATAATATCTTAATGTAAAAATCCTAAAAGTCAAGAAAATAAAAGTTATTATTTCCTTAAAGAATAGTTTTTAGAAACCGCTAAATTTTTCTAAATCTTTCAGGATCGAGTTTGAAAACTTTTTCTTATGACTTTCGTTGTACTCCATTGCAGACCTTTCGGCATGATAGATATTTCCAGAATAATATCTCTCCACAAAAGAAAGGGCAACAAAAACGGCGTCAATATAATCTGCTTTGATGAAAAAATCTATTACAAGATAGAAAATAAGCCCATTTAAAGCAAGTGCGTTTATTCCACTAGCAATATTTCCAGCATAAATCTGGCCTGCCCCAAAAAAGAATGTAGAAAGCCATTTTGCAACTACCGGAGATCTGTATTTAAAACTTTTTGCATCTTTTAATGTAGACCATATCCTTTCTATTTCATTTTCCATATTTTTTTTCTTTTTATTTTCCATCAGGCCTAAAAAGATTTCAAAAGATTTTTCAGCCTCATCCCATTGGTGATTTAAAACATAGGAGAGAATGAGATAAAAGAGTGCTTTCTTTCTTAAACCCGAATTTTCAGAAAAACTTTCTACTTTTAAAAACTGAAAAATAGCACTGTTAACGTTGGTTTGATAAAGATAAGTAAGGCCAAGCTCAATATATCCATTGTCCTTTTCATCGTCATTCTTTACAATCTGCAGAAAAGAATTAATGTAGTCTATCGATTTTACGTAATCACCATTCTCCCTCGAAATCACACCCAAACGCAAGTAAATTTCTGCTTTTTTGTTTTCATCCTTTTCAAAAAATAAAATTCTTTTATATTCGTGAATTGCTTCTTCAAACAAACCTTCATTATACAGATTTTCTGCAAGAACACCTGTATCCAGACCAAAAAAAATAACGGGTATAAAAAATATTAATCTACTTACCAATTTCATCAAGTAAATTTTCCTTTTCTTTATCCAGATTTTCTTTCTTTTTTTTATTATAATTTTCAGCAGCTTTATAAGAGCCATAAATATCTCCTATGTAAAATACAAAACCTGTTGCCGCAAGCGTCCATCCCTGCCAGGATGAAATTCCATTCGCAGCAAAATATATGCCTGAAGATACAGCCATAGAAATCACAAAACTCATTGAGAATATTCCATCAAACCATCTATCAGAATAAAACTTGCCCGAACCAGGCAAAAGAACAGAAAAAAAAACAGCAAGAAATGGATTTTTTTCCGGTAGTTTTTCATATCCGGTAATCATATTAAATATTCTGTTACTTAAACTTTGGTAATATGACAGATCAAAGGTTGTGGGTTTTGAAAATAATTCTTTTGCAAGAGAATAATTTGAAAGTGAAATTAAATTCAATGTATACAATATTCCTGTATTATCAAAAATTAAGTTCGTACTATAACCTCTTATTATTTCAAATGAGAGATAAAAATTTTTCATTTTTGCCGCACTATAAGCAATTCTAAATTGTACCATTTCATTATTGATTAAAGCCGGATTTTCCAGTGAAATAAGTTTGTAGTTTTCTATCGCTTTTTCAAAATTATTTAACCTTTCGTAACAGAGTCCAATTTTGTAATAAATTTCATCGTTATTAGTGTTTCTTTTGTTAAGTGTTAAAAGCCTTTTATACTCAAGCAATGCCCCCTTGTAATCTCCCTCTTCATAAAGGTGATTTGCAAAATCGTAAATAGATTCCCGAGAAAAATAATCCACAGAATGAAGAAAATTAAAAATAAATATGAAAAATAATAACCATTTCATTTTATGGTACCGGATCGTAGTTTCTCTGGGTCTTCTCATCCAGTGGATAATTACCATAAGCCCTCGGATGACACCTTTCCAGCCTATCAGCCCCCATTATAACTCCTTTAAAAAAGCCATATTTTTTAATAGCCTGTTCTGTATATCTTGAACAACTTGGTTCAAATACGCAGACGGGTTTATCCTGAGATGAAATAAACGTCTGGTATATCTTTATAAGAAGAAGTCCGGTCCAAACCAGAACATTTGGTGAATCTGATAAAAATTCACTCTTAATATTTTTAGATTGTTCTGTGTTTTCAATAAAATGCTTTATTACTTTATCATCCTCTGTAAAAATAAGACCTTTATTCAAAAACAAAAAAAGAACTATCGAAATAAAAATTTTCATTTTACCACTCCACTGTTTTAATCTTTGCATCTGAAGGTATTTCAAAATTCAAGATTTCATCAGCAATCTTTATATCTATTTTAGGTAATGAATATATCATTTCCTCCTCCCTCTTCTTTTTATCATAAAAAGATGTTGTCTTTATATGAAGAGGTATCTTCCTTCCTTTTACTTCAGTAAATTCTATAAATTCAGTTACTATAAGTAGCTCACCCTTTGGTGAAAAAACTCTGTTGAAAAGAATATTTTTCTTTCCATGCCCTATTTCAACTTTCCCGAGCTCTCTTTTATATTTTTCCGGAGGTACCCAGACACCTACAAGAATATTATTGCTTTTATATGAATTTTCAAGCTTATATCCGGCCTCACCCAGTCCCATGTCATCTCGCGCAAAAATATCAAACTGCATTTTCATTGGCAATATGTTCGGTTTACTATATGTGATAATAACGGCACTTTTTTCATCAGGATAATAAAAGATATTTGTAAATTTTGCGAAAACAACTATTTGATTGATTGGTTTTGTTACTCTGACAAATATCCGTTCTTCTCCAGTAAAGTACAATATCCCTTCCACTTTATCTATTTCTTTCTCATTTTCCCGTACAATCTTTCTAAAAAAAATCTCAACAAAATTTATTTCAGTTGAAAAGAGAAAGGGAAAATTAAAAAAAAGAATAAGAAAATAAAAAAATCTTAAAAACATAATTAAAATTCTCATTAAGTAATAATTCCTTTAATTATATAGAGAAAATCCTTAATAGAAACACTGTAACCCGGTTATGAAAATCTATTTATTACATAAATCGTGCGATAGTCACTTCGTTTATTTTTGGATATATATAGAAACCAGAGTAGCATTGCCCTCAGGTGTCTATCTTCTTAATCCTTTAAAAAATCGCTCAAATCAAGTAAATTCCTTAAAAGATTACTCAGTTTAAATTATAACCCTCAAGGAAAAATATTTCAAAAATTTGAATTTTTTAGAGAAAGATTTTATTATGATTTTTTAAACTGTTATGAAATTTTTATATGTTGGAGAATTTTATGTGGAAATTTTTAAAAATTCCTATTTCATTAATTATTTCTATCTCTATTCTTGCAGTCCCTGTTGCTGGTTATTCAATGGAGGATGATTACGAGATTGGACAACAGGATGGAATGGCAAGAGGAGAAAAAGCTGGTGAGGGAATGTATTTCTGGATTGGTTGTCTATATGGATTGCTTGGTTTAATGTTAGCTACGGTTATTGAACCTTATATTCCAACAGATGAACTTATTGGCAAAAGTCCTTCTTATATAGTTGGATATACAGAAGGTTATAGAAAGAAAGCTAAAAGTGCAAACTTCAACAAGGCTTTAATTGGATGTATTGTTTCAAGTGGAGTTATTTTAGTAGCTGAAGTGGGAACGTTTATGCTATTATATAGTTTTTATTATGGCTGGTAGTCAGATGAAATACTAATATTTGAAATAAATTTTTTTTAAACAAATTTATATAATTAAAGTTTCTATTCATTTCAGCTTTTTGCATATCTTTTTTTCATGACAACACTCACAATATTTATTTTCTTTTTTTGTGATAACTGAAACAATACCATTAAAAAAATAGATTGTAGCTGCCAGAATAGAGATACAAGCTACAGTATAGACTATTATAGTTTCAATCATAATTCACCTCCAGATTAAAGCAAAAAACTTAAAAAAATATTTGCTTTACTGAATAAAAAGGCAATTGCATAAGCAACAAAAATTCCATAAAATACTGAGAAGGCGGTCCATTTCAAAGAATTTGTTTCTCTGAAAATAGCAGCTAATGTCGCAACACACGGCATATAAAGCAAAACAAAGAGAAGAAATGCAAAAGCAGAGCTCTGGTTAAAGCCATTTTCCATCATTCTGTTTTTTAATTTATCCTTTTCCTCTTCCCCAGAAGCATATAAAACAGAAAGGGTACTTACAACAACCTCCTTGGCAACGAATCCAGTCAAAAGAGCCACCCCCTCTCTCCATGAAAACCCAAGTGGTTTAAAGAATGGAGAAATAACTTTGCCAATCTTCCCGATATAACTATTTTCAAGCTGGAAAGAATTTTTCATTTTCTCAAGCTGAGCCATCATTTCTTCCTTTTTTGTCACATCCTTCTCAATTTTCGTAAGATTTTCAAACTCTTGAATCTGTAATGGGAATCTAACTTGTCTTGGAAAATATCCAAGGGTCCATATGAGAATGGAACCCACAAGTATAACACCCCCCATCTTTTTAAGAAAAATAGAACCCCTCTCCCACATGTGAATTAAGAGGGTTTTTAGCGTGGGCATTCTATAGGGGGGTAATTCCATAACAAAGGGAACTGACTGTTTTTTAAAAAAAAAGGTTTTAAGCAATTTTGCGGTGAAAATGCTTACAAATATACCAATCAAATAGATAAAAAATATAACATTTCCACCCGTTTTCGGAAAAAACATCGAAGTAATCAACACGTAAACAGGAAGTCTTGCAGAACAGCTTATGAAAGGATTAATAATTATTGTAATCTTTCTATCGTCTTCACTCTCAAGTGTTCTTGCAGCCATAATACCCGGCACATTGCAACCTATTCCCATAAATAAAGAAATGAAAGATTTGCCATGCAACCCTAAAAAATGCATTATTCTATCCATTATAAATGCTATTCTTGCCATATAGCCAGAATCTTCAAGAATTGCAATAATAAAAAAAAGTATCATAATCTGTGGCAGAAAAACTAAAACACCCCCAACACCTGCAATAATTCCGTCCACAATAAGATCCTTCAAGATACTATCTCTCATTGAGATGGATATAAAGTTAATTAAAACTGAAATTCCAGCATCCACCCAGTAACTTAAAATTCCACCTAAAGAGAAGGTTAATTGAAATGTTAACCACAAGATTACAGCAAATATTGGAAAACTTAAAAATCTATTCAAAACGAAATTGTCTATAGTTTCTGTAATATCTTTTTTAGATAATGATGGTTTTATCCTCACACATTCCTTTATAACTCCATTTATAAAACCAAGCCTTCTATCATTGATAAGCTCCCAGATTTCCTCCTTATAAATCGAAGCCAGGTAATCTTTTGATTTCTTCAGTTTTCCGATAAGAGAAGGACTTTTTTGGGGTAAAAGGTCTTCTTCACCTGAGAGAAGCTGTAAAGCAATCCATCTTTTAAAAATCTTTTCTTTAATGTTTTCACACTCGAGCTGGCATTCTATATCTTTGATTGCCCTTTCAATATCCTCACCATAATTTATGTGTATTCTATCTTCCGGGCTTTCTTTAATTACCTCTGGAATTTTTGCCAGAAGTTCTTTTATCCCCTTTTCCTTTTTTGCAACAATGGGTACCACACTAAATTTAAGAAGGGTTTTAAGTTTTTCTATATTTATTTCAATGCCTTTTGCCTCAACCTCATCACACATATTTATGGCAAGTATTATTCTTGAATGGCTATCTATAAGCTGAGATGTAAGATAAAGACTCCTTTCAAGAGTTGTTCCGTCAATTATATTAATGATAAGGTCTGGCTTTTCGTTAATTATAAAATCCCTTGCTATTCTCTCCTCAAGGGAATTTGGTGAAAGCCCATAAACACCTGGGAGGTCAACAACCTCATATAAAACCCCCCTGTACTCAAAATACCCTTCTTTCTTTTCAACTGTAACCCCAGACCAGTTTCCAACATGTTGCCTCGACCCCGTTAGAATATTAAAGAGAGTTGTCTTTCCACTGTTAGGATTTCCAACGAGAGCAATTCTATATTTTTTACTATTCATACAACTTCCTTTTTATCGATTTTTTCCTCCAGCTCAACCCATATATGATTGGCAATCTGTCTTCTTAAACTCAAATTTATTCCCATTATGCTTATAGAAATCGGATCACCAAGTGGTGCATCTATTCTTCTTATTACCTCTTTTCCTTCCCTCAAACCCATTTCAAGAAGTCGTTGCTTCATAAATGGATTGCCTGTTATTCTAATAATTATACCCCTTTCACCCGGTAAAAGCTCATTCAATTTTTTTAGCATTTTTTCCTCTTTCGTTTTTCGAAATAAAAAGTTTAATTTTTGAAATGGTTTCAATTGAAAGTATATGTTCTATTTTACAGGCATCAGCCTCAGCAACCTTCTCTGAAACCCCTAAAATTTTTAAAAATTTTTTAATCAAAACATGCTTATTAAAAATCTGCTGTGCCTTTTCTATCCCGGTCTTTGTCAATTCAATATAACCATATTTTTCTTGATTCAAAAGATTTTTCTCTTTTAATTCCCTTATCGCCTGAACAACTGACGGCTTTGAAACAGATAACCTATCTGATATATCTTTTATTCTTGTAAATTTTTTTTCTATTGAAAGTAGATAAATAGCCTCAAGGTAATCTTCAAGGCTCTGGGTCATTGTTAACCTCCAATAAAATAGTTAGTTTATATTAACAATTATAGTATAAATTAACTTTTTTGTCAATAGAAAAGGGCATCATTTTTTGATGCCCTTTCTATAATTATTAAAGCCCTCGTAATTTTAAATCCACAAAAGCTGAATTTAAAATTTTATGGCAGGTTTGTATTGACTGTTTGTGTCCAGTAGATGTTATCAAGATAAATTTCATTGGTAGAAGTAGAAGTAAGATCCTGAATATCAAAAACTCCATTTACATCAGTCATATCGGGGTTGGCAACAACCTTCATTAAATTAGAAACAGGTATAACCACCCTACGCCATGTATTGTCATTTACATATCCATACTGGCCGCTTGAAATGGTCAAAAATTCATCCTTGCTATTGGGGTATACTCCACACTGAAAACCAAATTTAATGTCTCCTTCATAAGCAGTTTTGATGCTAAAAACAAGATAGCCATTCGTAAATTTTGTAAGGTCTGTTCGTGCTACACCTTCAAAGCCAAAGCCCCATCCCCAGGTTTTAGTTTTATTTGGTTTAACAAGAAGGCATTGTGAACCCTCATAAGCATCGAGGTTTGTTATTATTAAAGTACATGTCCCTTCCCAGGGATTTAGTTTGACAGTCTTGTTTGACTGCCCCACTACACTTTCTGAAAATACCACAAAAATATCATTTGTAATTATTACTGGTGACTCTATATTCTCATTGCTTGAAGTATTTGAAGAAGGAACATGGGAAGGGTCTATAAGATTAGGCCATGCAGATAAATAAGGTATAGAGGTATCATAGTTACAGTTTGAATAATATTTATACATTGCATATTTTGCTACTCTATTTGTTCCCCCATAGTCAAAAAACAAACCCCAGTATCTTTCAATGTCATTTTCTCCTCCTTTCCAGTATTCATCGAAAGCTTCAAACCAGAAGAACAGTATATTATTATTGCTTGCCCAGGGTATTATCTGTTCATAGTAAATCTTTTGATAATACTCATTTGGTTGACCCTCAAGTGTTTGAAAGAATGTACCTCCGGTTGCCCAGCCACCCTCTCCAATAACTACATTTTTTTCAGGTAGTTTTGTTCTTACCATATTGTATTGTCTTATGGTATCATTTAAAGCATTCTCTATGGTTGGGGTTGGATTGATACCGACCGTTTGAATCTTCAGAGGATAAACATGAATAGCAACAAAATCACAGGCATTTGCAATTTCTGAATGATATTCTCCATTGAAATCATAGTTGTTATCCAAAGCCCACCATCCAATATCTTCATCCACGGTAACTGGAATATTAATATTGGATGCTTTCAGCCAGTTTATATAGGAGACAAGTATAGGTCCAGGCACCTGATGATCAGACCAGTCTACAAGACACTCATTACCCACAGACACTGCAATCATATGGTTTGAATACATATTGTAAAGTCTGAAGAAATTTGTAATCTGGTTAGTATCACTTGCTGCACACTCAGCAGGGTAATTGGTTGCATATCTGCGTCTGTTTTCCCATGAAGAGGCAGGATAACCTACCGCAATTCCCATATAAACTTTAAGCGGAAGATTATTTTCATGTATAACCTTTAAAGTTCTTTCACAGTGAATACCAGTATCATACATCCTGATATATTTCCACTGATTGGTTAAAATTATTAGGTCAGCATAGATTTCTGCCTCAGAGGGATAAGGTCCCCATGGAGCCTGACCCAATCTATAACCGGAATAGCATATTGCATTAACCCAATTTCCATCTCCAATAGGGCTTGAAACATTTGGAATAGTTGAACTTACAGATGAACTTCCACCACTACTTCCACCATCACCTCCAGTGGTTGGAGATTTTGAACAGGAAAGAATTATTATTATTAACAACAAACATGAAAATATAAACTTACCTTTCATTTTTTCCTCCAATCCTTACATAATCTTTATTTAAAATACAAAGTTAACAATTGAATATGCTGGCATTACATGTTTGATTATTAAGTTCTCATTTTTTAGTTTTACTTCGATACTGTTATTGTTTCTGTTCAAAGCAACAACAACAATCCTTCCATCTGTATTTATAAAAGCTGTACTTTCGATAGCATTTGTATTGACAGTCACTCCAATCCTTACAGCACCCGGACGAATGTATTTGCTAAAATGCCTTAGATAATAAAAAGCTGATGTATATTCAATAACAGGGGGATTAGATGCATAATCTACAATTACTGGAGCCCAGTTCCAGTTATTTTTATGATTTGGACCACCATTTGTATTAAGCACCATATTCCAGTCTATCCACCCCTCTGTCCAATTATTTAGATCACCAATTATATCGTGGGCATATATCTGTCCCGGTAAATATCTGAGTAGAGGAGAATATTTATTCATAGGATTACCCCCCACACAGCCCTCACTGTGAATTAAGTGTTTATCAGGGAAACGATTATGCAACTCAGCCACATTTTCAAAATTATCTCCAGAATACCAGTGAAAAGCTGTACCATAAACATATTTATTTGCTTCTGAATCTTCAAGTATTGGAAGAGCAAAATTTAAAAGTGCATCTTTGTTGTGATCATAGATAAAAATTTTCACACCCAGCCCCGCCGCCTCCAGTCCTGGACCAAGATAATTTTTAATAAAATCCCTTTCTTCTTCAGGTGTATACAAGCATGCTTCCCATGTTGCTGCATAATATGGCTCATTCTGGGGAGTTATTGCCCATATATTTATCCCTTCATTGGAATATGCCTGAATATATTTTACAAAATATCTTACCCAGACATCATAGTATTGAGTAAGTAATTTTCCTCCTCCGGTCATAGAATTATTGTCCTTCATCCATGCGGGTGGACTCCAGGGAGAAGCAAGTATTTTAAATCCTTCCTCTGAAAAGGAAATAGCGTCTTTAATAAAAGGAATAAGATCATCTTTATCAGGAGCAATATCGAAATGAATCAGCTCTACATCATTGCTTACATCATCATATGAATATGAACCAAGAGAATAGTCACAACTATTTATATGAGTTCTTGTAAGTGTATATCCCGAACCATTTGTACTGAAATAATTTGAGATTATCTCAAGTCTCTTTTCTGGGGGTAATTGATTTAGGACGTAAGCCGACGCCTCTGTAAAAGAGCCTCCAAAACCAATAATTGTTTGATAGCGTTGATTTGTATCTATTGTAATCGTTGGAATAAAACTATTATCATCTGTAAAAAATTTAACCTGTCCAATTAATGAACACTTTTCAGTCCCATTTGTAAATCCAGCAAAAGAAGTTTGAATTATATCGACATATATTTCAGCACCTTGAACTGATGATGAACTCTGAGAACTTGACGAACTCTTATTTTCAATTGTGGATTGGCAATGATATAAAAACAACAAAACCAAGCTGAAAAAGACAAATATCCTTCTTTTTTTCATAACAATCCTCCTTAAACTTACAAATGGGCGGGGTTCTCCCGCCCTTCTTTTTTTAGCGGCACCAGAAAATATTGTCCAAAATTACATTTGTTAAATCTCCCATACCATTTATTTGCCCTCTAAACTGGAAAAATGTTCCCACATTTGTAAAGTCAGAGGCCTGCATTCTACCATGAAGCCCTTCATCATTCGTTGCCTGGATAAAATGAGCTATGGGAATACCAATCTGATAAACCTGACCATCCTTCTGGAAACCGTAGGCACCATTAGTCAAAAGAATAGTAGATGTTCTATGATTTGGTCCATCATAAACCTGTCTCTCAAGAGCAATTATTGGATCACCCACGTTATCAGATGGAACAGCTATGGAAAATACAAGATACCCATTTGTAAACCTTGACATATCATGCCCTTCAATTGGATCTCTCAAAGCAAAAGTTATACCACCAGACCATTGCCCTTCTTTGATATAAAGCTTTAAATACTGGTTCCCATCGCCTGCAGGTGAGGTACCATTGATAAGTTCGTATACTGTTGCTCCATCCGGTGCTGCCCACAGGTTTAGCCAGTAATCAGTTGTTCCGTTCTGGTTGGTATCCCAGGTCAAACCCTCAGAATTTGGTCTTGTGTCGGAAAAAACACCAAATATCTCATTTGTAACTCCGATTTGTTCCGGTGAAAAAACTACAACCACACCTTGTGCTGAAGATAAACTTGATGAAGAGCTTGACACTGATGACGTAGTTGACGAAGAACTTGACACTGATGACGTAGTTGACGAAGAACTTGACACTGATGACGTAGTTGACGAAGAACTACTTGAACTTTCCTCTGATGTTGGTGCCGCACTACAGGCAAATAATACTGCTAATCCCATGAGGACAAACAATCCTCTGAAAAAACTTTTCATACCTTCCTCCCTTATAGCTATAGAGCAGTTTAGACAACAAAAACCTACAATATAGCTTTAATTTTTTTAATATTATAATTTTTATTGAGGAAAATAGTTAATACTTCAGGTAATAAAAAATTAGTACCCGAGGTAGTATTTTTATTCAGAACAGAAATATTGTAAAATTCGAGATCTGGCTCTATTGAATTAATTGCGTTAGTTTTTAATTATATGACTTAAAATTGAAAAAAGAAAGGATTCATAACCGAATCTTTTTATCTGATAGTTTTTAATGAATTCAAAGAATTCATATTTATTTTTTACATCAAGTTTTGAGTAAATTGAGCCTATGTGGATTTTTACTGTGCTTTCTGCAATGAAAAGAGTTGAGGCTATCTCTTTAATTTGATAACCCTGTATCCAGAGATTTAAAACATCCCTCTCTCTGGAGCTTAGCTTGTATTCTTTAAAGAAGTTATCATCAATTGAAAAAGATTTTGAAAGTATGGGCCTTATATCAAACCCACTTATTCTTACTCCAGCTAATTTTTCAGCCTCATATATTCTTACTATATTAAATAAAAAATGGATAATTACACCACTTCTTTTCAGCAATCTGATTTCATTAAGTGCATTCGGTTGTTCCTCATCGAACAGGCAGTGAAGTCTGTTTCTGTCTTCAGGATAAACAAAATCAAAAAAATTAAGATTGTTTTCATTCTCTTTCAACATAAGCATTTCTTTTGCATTTCTATTTAAAAACTTTATTTTAAACTCTTTATCTATTTCAAAAACAGCCGAAGGTAAAAAGTCAAGCATTGAGAAATACTTCTCTTTTAATTCATTTAAGTTTACCACCATTTTTTCTAAATCTTCTTCATTTTTTAAATTTCTTTGAAAAAGTTTTATATATTTAAGTGTGCTACTTAGTTGTTCCCTCAGTATTTCATAAACTATATCATTTTCTATGTAATTTATCACAATTATACCAAATATTTCTTCTTTCCCAGAAAGTGGTAAAAAGATATAATTTTTCTCACTTATAAAATTTCTAAAGACAACATTTATGGAATGACAATCTCCTTTAATTTCTTTACCCTCTTTTATAAAAAGGAGGCATTTAAGTTCTTCCTTTTTTGGAAGGTGTTCCTGTTTTTCATTAACAAGCATTAAAAAATCATTTATACCAATACCATTCAATTTTTCAAGCAAATGTTTTTTTAACTCTTCAATACTTATGTCAGAGCTTATATCCCTTGTAAGAATTCTTAACATTAAAATCTCATTGTAAAAATTGTTTAGTTTGTTCATTTCCTTTTGCTTAATTTTCTCAAATAAATAGTCCAGAAAACTTAAAAACCTATCAACATAATTTTCTAACATTGATTTTTTTTGAAAATTGAGAAGAAAATCTCTAAAAAAATAATTAAATGAAAAATTTTTTCCTTTTGATGAAATTAAAAATTTAGATATTAAGTTATCAGCCCCATCCTGATAACTAAAATTTTCATCCTCAAAAATACAATGTGCAAGTTCATTAAAATTTGAATATTTTTCTTTTGCTGGAAATTCAACGGCTTTTTTCTGTTTACAACCACAAGAATCTCTAATTATAAGTTCTGGTTCTATGAGAAACTTTTCCTCGACATCTTTACCATTCATTAAATCGAGAAGTAGTAATAAAGCGGTAGAAGCAATTTTTTTGATATTCACATCCAAAGTAGTTAAAGGTGGCTGAATTGCTTCTGAATTAACAACATTATCAAATCCAGTAATTGCAACCTTAAGTTGTGGAGAATTTTTGTTCATATAATTAATAATTCCAATTGCCATAGTGTCATTTGATGAAACTATTACATCAATATTTTTTAAATTAATTTCTCTTTCAAGTTTTTTTACTGCTTCAATTCCAGATTCAAATCTAAAATCTCCATCTATAATGTAATTTTCATTCACATCAAGTCCATACCTCTTTGTAAAGGTAAGAAAAGCCTCGTATCTTTCGATTGCATCAATATTATTTGGGGGACCTTTTATAAAGGCAAATCTTTTAAAGTTATGGTGGTTAACAAGATGCGACATTAACTTCTCCATTCCAGAAAAATTGTTTATTAATACAGAAGGCATGTTTTCCACTTCTAAAAACACACTAATGGAGGGAATTTCACTGTATCGAGAGATAAAGGAATTCAGCTCTCCTTTGTCAATAAAGTTTGCTATCAGTCCGGAAAATATTATAAGCCCATCTATTGAAGTGAATGAAGGATCAACAAATTCATAAACATAATTCTGTGGGAGTTCTGATTCATAGGGGGAATTAAGCGAACGACCCGCAAAAAAACAAAGATCAACATCTAATTCTTTTGCTTTTTCAATCAGCCCCTGCCAAATATCGAACTGGTACTGATGGATTATTATTCCGATTTTTTTTCTTTTATTAAAACTTTTCCATTTCATTCTATAATATAATAATACCCTTTCTAAAATTTTTCAAGGTTTGCTATATAGCAAAAATATAAATCACCCAATTTATGCAACAGTTATTGTTTATGATACACAAATTTTAGATTAAAAAAATACACATTTAAAATTCGATTTCTTGACATTAGATCTGTCAATCAGCTAAAATAAATAGTGCGAGGTGAAGTATGGAAAAAAATATAAATCCATCGTGGGATACTTCAGGTTATGATGATAAGCAGGAGCACATTCGTGAGCTCAAAATTTCGCCTGAACTTGAGACTATAAAAAATATGTATTACGACAGAGATTATATAGTAGAACTTTCAACCGATGAGTTTTCTTCTGTTTGCCCTAAAACTGGCCTGCCAGACTTTGCAACTCTCATAATAAGATACATTCCGGACAGATATCTTGTGGAGGAAAAGTCTTTAAAGCTTTATCTTACAGGATACAGGAATGTTGGAATCTTTCAGGAACACGCCACAAACAAAATACTTGATGACTTTGTGAAAGTAGTAAAACCGAGATGGGTTGAGATAGAAGCACTATGGAAGACACGTGGAGGCATTTCTACCAGAGTTAAAGTAGAAAAGAAGCTCTAATATATTGGTAAAGCAAGATAGCTTTAAAGTTTCTCAAGATAGTTAACAGCTTCCTTGATAATCCAATCGGGTGTTGATGTACCTGCAGTTATACCAACTTTTTTTACATTCTCAAAGAGAGATTTTTCAGCCTCTGTAATTCTTTCAATATGAATGGTTTTTGTAAATTTATTGCATACCTCGTAAAGCCGCCTTGTATTGGAGCTTTTTTGCCCTCCTAAAACAATCATCAAATCAACCTTTTTTGCCACCTCAATAGCAGATTTCTGCCTGTTTTTTGCTGCCGGGCAGATGGTATTATAGATGTGAACATCATTACATTTTTTAACAAAACTTGTAGCTATCTCTATGAACTTATCATCCTCAAGCGTTGTCTGGGAAATTATTGCACACTTCTTTAAATTTTCAAATTTTTGAGGAATAAAATTATGAAAATCTATTATTTCAACATAATCCCTGTAATCAAAAGATGAGGCAATTACTTCCGGGTGCTCAGGTTCACCAATGAGAAAAATTTTACTGCCCTCTGCTATCTCCTTCTCAATTATTCTTGAAATATTTCTCACAAACGGACAGGTTGCATCTATTATTTTGTATCCATTTTTCCTTGCTTTTTCTATAACACTGATTGGCAACCCATGTGCCCTAACAACACCAATTCCATCCTTTATTTCTTCTATTTTTTCTACTACCCTTATCCCTCTTTCTTCGTATTGTTTTATAACCTCATTATTGTGAATAAGTTCCCCAATAGAGTAAATTTTTTCCTCTTTGTGTGTTTCTATTACTTCGTCAAGTTTCTTCAATGCCATTCTTACACCACTGCAAAACCCAAGCTCTTTTGAAAGGATTACCTCCATTCCATTCCCCTGATTTTATAACTTGCCATTCAGGCAAAACATTCTACATACCAAAAAAGATTAATGCCGAGCTAAAACGCTTGAAGCATTTTAGCTCGGCATTAATCTAATCTTCCCGATTTGCCGAAAGAGGGAATCGAACCCTCACGGGATTGCTCCCACTGGATTTTGAGTCCAGCGCGTCTGCCAGTTCCGCCATTTCGGCAGAAAGCTTAACTTACCCCTGTATATGGCAATCTATTTTTAACTTTAAAGTTCGCTTTCTTTACCAATTCATCAAGCAAAGTGTTCATAAGACTAAAAAGTTCCATTTCTGATAGTTCCTCTTTTGAGATCTTTTGCTTCATTTCTTCAACACTCAACCTATTTCTCATTGCCTTATCATAAAGTATATAATCTATATATACTTGATTTGGTTTAATATTTAGTTTTTTTCCCAGCAATGTTAAAGCCATGGTTTCTGTATATTCTTTGTAAAATTCATCGAGCACATTTGAGTATTTATCTTTCATTTTTCTGTCTTCTATAATATCTTTAATAGAAACATTATCATTTCCCATCTCTTCATAGAAAAATCTGTAAAATCTACTTGACAGAAACTTAAAAAAATCATATTTATTAAAACTTACAGTTACGTTTTTTGCAATGTACTCTCTTAATGCCTTCCTTTTAGAATTTTCATTGAGCCTTTCCACTTCTAAATCAAAAGATTTTGCAAGGTTTTCTTTATACTCCTCAACCGTTTTAAAGGATGTTTTTTTGGCAACATTCTCATCGGTTAAACTAAGTTTCTTAGGTTTCAAAACCTTAACTATCTTGAATCTCAATGGTTCTTTAACTTTGCCAAGAAAATTTGAAACATTGTATTTTCCAAAATCAAAAAGAAATAGAGTTACCTCATCCCCCTTCTTTTTACCAATAAGAGCTGGAAATCTTTCCGCTTCCACTTCCATATTTTCAAATTTCTCTTTTTCAACAGCCTCGTTCAATAAATTTAAAAAAACCTTATCTTTATTTTCAATTTTCCCATCAGCTTCCTCATATTCAAGCAAAAATTCAGAAATTTTTTCCTTAAGAATCTTCTCATCGTAAAAATACTCTTCATATTCTACAGTAAGGTTATTTATATCAATTTCACTTAATAAACTGGGCGATTCAAAAAAAGAAACATAAAAACTAAAGGGCTCTCCTCTTTTGAGTGAAGTAAGAGCCTCAAGGTTTGAAATACTTTCAATTTGTCTTGTTTTATTAATTTCATCTATTGCAAGGCTTAGAAGTGCAGAAAAAACCTGGCTCTGCAATTTTGAAGAAAAATTTTTCTCAATAATCTCAAAAGGAACTTTTCCCCTTCTGTATCCCGGAAATTCAACATTCTGCTGTAAAAAAACCAATTCCTTATCAAAAGTATTCTCTACCTCAAACAAATTAACATAAACGTAAGCTTCTCTCAGACAATCAGCAAGCTCCCTTACCACAAATTCCATAATATCTCCTAAAAATAAAAATAGCGGGAAACGGGACTCGAACCCGCGACATCTACCTTGGCAAGGTAGCGCTCTACCAACTGAGCTATTCCCGCATTTTAAAATAAACTCTCCCTTCTGCGAGTAGAGGGACTTGAACCCCCACGCGTCGCCGCACCAGATCCTAAGTCTGGCGTGTCTACCAGTTCCACCATACTCGCTGGTAAAACTGACACAAATGGGTCATACAGGAGTCGAACCTGTGGCCCGCTGATTAAGAGTCAGCTGCTCTACCGTCTGAGCTAATGACCCGTAATAATTTCTACTTCTGGCTAAAGTCAAAAAAAACCCTCGCGCCCGGCAGGATTCGAACCTGCGGCCTTCGGGTTCGAAGCCCACTGCTCTATCCAGCTGAGCTACGAGCGCTCCTTCCATCCTCCACCCATCCTTCCTTAAAGAAATAAGCTTGATGGGTGGACAATGGGATTTGAACCCACAGCCCCCGGTTCCACAGACCGGTGCTCTGACCGTTGAGCTATGTCCACCAGGCTTCGCGCCTGACAGGAATCGAACCTGTGGCCCACAGCTTAGAAGGCTGTTGCTCTATCCAGCTGAGCTACAGGCGCACAATCGGGGCGAGAAGATTTGAACTTCCGACCCCCTGCTCCCAAGGCAGGTGCGCTAAACCAAACTGCGCTACGCCCCGCTAAACACTATAACCCATAAAGATACTTTCATATTTTAATTAAAAACTTGAGAAATGTCAAATTTTTGAGTGCCAGAAGATAAAACTACCCTAATTCGATTCTCTAGTTCCAATAAATATTATTGGAATATATCTCTAAAATAATGTAATGAACAAATTGGACATAAAAAATTTTTTTTGTTTTGCATAAAAAATGGCAAAAAACAAGGAGGAAAAAATGAACTTAGCAAAACAAATTATCGCAGAATTAAATAGCATTCTTGAGAATAAAATTAAGTTTATGGATTTTTGTAAAATATTCAAGTCAACAAAGAATTATGTGTAAGAACTTTCAAAATGAAAAAAACAAGAAAAAGCTTTAGAAAGAACGAACAAAGCAAACGTAAGAATATACTTATTTAAGAAAAAAAAAGAAGAAATAACAGGAATATGTATAAAGAAGTGGCTATAAAAGATAAAAAGAGAGGGAAAAATATTTATTCCATGACACTTACCCAAGATTTTGTATCTTAAAAAAGGTAAGCTAAAAAGTTGATTCAATTCATATTTGCATAAATTTTAACTTGCTATAGACACAGTTTAAGAATAAAGCCTTCGAGTACTTTTTGATAATCTGTAAAACTTAGTATTGATTAATACTTTGCTATATTGTTTGTAGAATCCTCTGTTGCCAAAGTAATAGATGGTACATTAATATTTGTCCATGATAAATTGCCATCATTTGTAACAGAGTTTTCCACTCGAGTATTGTAGAGTAAATACACCATACTATTGGTTATAAATTTATTATCTTTAAGTAAATAATTTGTAAGCGGAGAACCACTCGTCTCTATTGAAATTCCCCTACCACCTAAACTTGAAACGCCAATTGTACAATTTGAGATTAAAATACTAATATAATTCGTAGAGTATAAAAGTATTTCAATTGCATTTAAGTTATTTCTTATTTCAGTGTTTATTATTTTTAGTGAGGAAGAAGTATTAAAAGGATAAGATGAATCATCTAAGTAAAATGCCAGCGCCGTTTTGTCTCTCCCTTCAATGCTTTGAATAATTGAATTACTTATGATTTCATCTTTCGTCTGACAATATTCGATTTCATCCCCCCAGGTCGCTCTGTTACTTGAAACATTTGCAGAAAGAATGTTTGAGTAAGATGTATAAAACAATAAACCGCCACCATATTTAGATTCATTATTGTAAATTTTACCGAAAAACAAGTTAAAGCAATTTCCTTTTTCTACTGAAATTCCACCAGCTGTTTCTGTCGTTATGTTTGAAAACACAAGACAATCAATCTTATTGCTAACCGAAAAACACAGGGCAATCCCTCCACCCCATCTTGAATAGTTAAAAGAAATAGTGCCTTTTATATTATTGTTAGTAGAATTATATATGGATATACCACCTCCTGCTCCCGTTTGATTTGTCCCCATTGCCGTATTTTTAGAAATAGTACCATTAATAAGGCAGTTTTCACTGCCACATAAATCTATTCCACCAGCCCAGTAAGCTTTATTTTCGGAAACGTTACAAAAAAACTTACTCTCCTTTGAGTCATATATTGCAATTCCTCCTCCAGCCCCATCTCCATTTGTATCAACACAATTACTTATTACATCAACATTTGTTATAATGGATGAAACAAGACTACTTATATATATTCCTCCTCCTTTAAAAGCATAGCCTCTGGTAATAATAAAATTCATTAGCACTAAATTATAACAACTATAAATTCTAATCACATTAGTTTTATAATTCATGTCTAGTATGGTCTTTCCAACAATATTTTTAAAATCACTGTCATATCCACCTACTATTGTTAAATTAGACAACCCACTGATTATCAGGCTTTCATTGTTCATATTTATTTCATTAGTTGCAAAAACTCCATTTTCAACATAAATGCTAAAGGCAACATTAGTAGTAACAATAATACTTTTCACAATATCAACCGCTTTTTGAATTGTCTTTACAGGATTTTGAGGAGTAAAACCATCGTTTGTGTCATTTCCATTAATGGCTACATATATAACAATTTGACTTCCAATTCCACCAGAAGAAACAGACGAAGAGGAACCAGAAGAATCAGACAAAGAAGAACCAGAAGAATCAGACAAAGAAGAACCAGAAGAATCAGACAAAGAAGAACCAGAAGAATCAGACAAAGA
>FWPU01001382.1_pt1 | contig 72744 bp, 66 predicted proteins | sample 2228361 | NCBI WGS metagenome assembly FWPU01 (sample SAMEA103939777, study PRJEB20133) | metagenome | reverse complement strand
CCTGCTTGGAGATCGTGGTGATGTTCTTCGGCAGCTCACTGTGATAGGGTTTCCTCACGGCGGTTCTCTCCTTTCAACAGGGTTTGCAGCCCGATTCTAAACGAACCGGGCCTGAGAACCGCCGCTCAACCTCCAACGGAGTTCCGGACACTTTCGGGCACGGCAGGGTCCCTCATCCGAGGTGGGATGGAGTCCGATGTTTCCATTCAGCTTCGCGATGTGACGGTGCGAGATGCTTTGAATGCGATTGTAGCGCACGGCTCCAAGATGTATCGACAGCGGTCAGAGGAACGGCAGAGCTGGGTGCCTACCCCAGTAGGGTGGAAATATGAATTCGTCATTGACCCTACCGCGAAGAATGGACTTGGCGGTTATCCGAGGTGGACCCCATTTTGAGAGCCAGGCTGTGGACCTCAATAGGTGTCGCTGGTGGCACCGGGGGAGACAACGGTCTTAACCAGCATTCAGTATTATGGGCCTGAGCAGGACTGCTTCCTCTGCTCGCCGGAGCCGACTTGCGTACCTCGAACTGGCAACAGCTTCAACCCGGTGCGGGTGCGGCCCACGGTCAGCATCTCCGGTCCCGCGAACGTGCCACTGCGCGGCCCCGGCTTCAGCGGTCCGAATTCCATGCAACTCACCGCCACCGGCAATCCCGGCGGCGGGACGTTCAACTGGAGTACCAGCAGCACCAAGGTGGCACTGACGAACTCTACTTCGGCTACAGTCACCGTGACCGCGCAGAGCGAGAGCGGCGCCCCGAATGACGTGCCGATCCAGGTGAGCTACACGGTGAACAGTCAGTCGTCCATCGCCATCGGCTTCCTCACCGTCCAGAAGCCAACGAGCTTGTTCTTGGTTTCAAATACCATGAAACCCACTGCACACCTCTGCGACCCGTCTGCACCCGAGAACACGTGCGCGCACAGCAGATTCATTGGCGATGAGAGTTATGTGAGGACTGCTCATTCGACGGAGACAGCCATAGTTCCATGCCTTTGCCAGCAGGCATCAAGGCCGCGGTCTGGCGGGCGGCTTCGTGCCGTAGATGAGGAGGGCGCCTTCTTCACGGAAGGCGCGGAGCTGCGCGGCGTCACGGAACCAACGGCCGGTGTAGACCTCCGGCACCGGCGTATCGTCGGGGATGCGGCGGTGCGCTACTTCCACAAAGCCAGCGTCGCGGAACAGGCCCGCCCATTCAGCGGCGCTCAGCAGGTGCGTGGGCACGGCAAGCAGCGGACCCCACTGGTGGCAGTGCGGGTTGTCCCGATAATAGTTGATCAGAATCCACGCCGAGCCGCCTTCGCGCAGCACCCGGATGATTTCGCGCAGGCCGGCAACCGGCTCGGGCCAGTAGTAGGCCGATTCGACGGAAATCACCTTGTCAAAAAAATTCTGCTCCCAGGGAATTTCTTCCGCGTTGCCAACGATAAACATGGCATTCTCGAGGTCGGCGTTATTGCGCCGGGCGCGCTGAATCATCTGGTCGCTCACGTCGGTGCCCACGATGCGGCCTTCCGGGACGCGCTCGGCGAGCATTCGCGCGAGCCAGCCGGCACCACAGCCGATATCGAGCACGTTGTCAGTTGGGCGGAGCTTCATCAACTCGAGCGTTTGCTCGGCGATGCGCCGGTGCTCACGAGCCATGTCTTCGCCGCGGCCGGCTTCCGCCCAGCGGTTGAACTCTTCACGCAGTTGTTCGGCCCGATGTGAATTGCTCATGGAAAAAAGCGATTAGCAGCGGGTCTGCTATGCTGCTGGAGTCTGCGCCTTCCACTGCGGCGCCACTTCCCTGACGGAATCCTCGAAGCGGCACGGGTCAGCTATTCGCTGCTACTGTCCGACCTTGGCTAGCAGTTCGACAAACTTCTGCTTGCGTGCTTCCTGCGTCGTGCCGCCGTAAGCCTCAGCCACCTGGGTGATGTTCATGGAGCAGAACTTCGGCCCGCACATCGAGCAAAATTTCGCTTCCTTGTAGAAATCATCGGGCAGCGTTTCGTCGTGCATGGCGCGGGCGGTTTCCGGGTCGAGTGAGAGGGCGAACTGCTTTTCCCAATCGAACAGGAAGCGCGCGTAGCTGATGGCGTCGTCGCGGTCGCGTGCTCCCGGCCGCTTGCGCGCCACATCGGCGGCGTGCGCAGCGATCTTATAGGCAATCACACCCAGGCGGACGTCGTCGGCGTTGGGCAGCCCGAGGTGCTCTTTGGGCGTGACGTAACAGAGCATCGAAGCCCCGTACCAGCCGATCATTGCCGCGCCGATGGCACTGGTGATGTGGTCGTAGCCCGGCGCAATGTCGGTGACCAGCGGGCCGAGGGTGTAGAACGGAGCCTCGTGGCAAAGCTCCTGCTCCTTCGTGACCTGCAGCTCGATCTGGTCCATGGGGACGTGACCCGGACCTTCGATCATCGTCTGCACGTCGTATTCCCACGCGACTTTGGTGAGCTGGCCCAGCACTTCAAGTTCGGCAAACTGGGCTTCGTCGCTGGCGTCGGCGAGGCAGCCGGGGCGCAGGCCGTCGCCGAGCGAGAAGCTGACGTCGTATTTGCGCAGAATCTTGCAGATGTCCGTGAAATGTTCGTACAAAAAGTTCTGCTTTTTGTGGTACTCCATCCACTGCGCCAGCAGGGCGCCGCCGCGGCTGACGATGCCGGTAATGCGGTTGCGCACCAGCGGAACGAACTCGCGCAGCACGCCAGCGTGAATGGTCATATAGTCCACACCCTGCTCGGCCTGCTCATGAATAACTTCGAGCATCAGTTCGGGTGTCAGGTCCTCGGTGCGGCGCACCCTCGAGATGGCTTCGTAAATCGGCACGGTACCGATGGGCACGGGCGAATTCGCAATGATGGCCTTGCGGATGGCGGGGATGTCGCCGCCAGTCGAAAGATCCATGACCGTATCGGCGCCGTAGTGGACCGCACGGTGGAGCTTTTCCAGCTCGGCGTCAATGTGGGAAGTCACCGCGGAGTTCCCGATATTGGCATTAATCTTGCACCGGAAGGCAATTCCGATGCCCATCGGTTCCAGGTTGCGGTGATTGATGTTGGCGGGAATGATGGCGCGGCCGCGCGCGACCTCGCCGCGCACGGTTTCGGGGTCGAGCCGCTCACGTCGGGCGACGTATTCCATCTCTTCGGTAACGATGCCTTGCCGCGCGTAATGCATCTGCGTCATGGCGGCAGGCCCGTTCGAGGCTGCCGCTTCCTGCAGCCGCCTCTGCACCCATGCATCCCTCAAAGCCATGGCTCCCCCTTGCTTACTGCATCTCGAAAGTCAAATTCTCGCTATGCAAATCATTATCGCACCGGGCGGCAGCAGCAGCAACCTGCACCACCAGCGGGTCCGCGCAACCGAGCAGCATATGCCAGCATCCACAAAATAGCTTTCCAGGAGCGTGCCCATGAGCCACCGGCGGCAGTGCTTAACCCCATCCTGCTGCCTGATGGCCGTTGCTGTTCTGGCGCTTCTGTTCATGCCCCCGCCGGCCGCGGCACAGGATTTACATCTCTGGGAGATTAACGGTGGATTCGCCTATCAAAGCCTGAGCGCGCCGGGACTACCTTCGCGCGATGACGCCATCGGCGGCTGGGGCGGCATGGCGTACCGCCTGAATCAACACTTCAGTCTGGCCGCCGAGTTTGGCTTCCAGAAAAATCCGGAATGCGCACAGAATGATATCGAATGCATCATCGGACAGCTTTCCCAGCCGTTTCTGGTCTCCTACAGCGGACTGCAGTTTCTGGTGGGGCCGCGGGTCTCAACGCGGCGCGAGGCCGCGCTCGATTTTTTCGGTCACTTTATGGTCGGCCTGGCGCGCACCCGCGCGACCGTGATTGACCTGAACACGCTGGAACGGATGGAAACGAAATCCGGCGCACGGCTTGCGCTGGGTACCGGCGGGGGAATGGACTGGAACGTGGCGGAGATGTTCGCTGTCCGGGTGGTGCAGGTGGACTACCAGCCCGTCTGGCACAGCGGCGAGACGCGCCACAGTATCCGCGTGCAGGCGGGTGTGGTCGTGCGCTTCGGCGGTAAGACGTAAGCGGAGCCAACAGTGTGGGTGGCGCGGAGCTTCCACAGGCGTCCATCAAAACCAGAAAGATGAGATAGCGACTCCCGTACGGGCCTGGGATCCAGCCTACGTTCGTTCCGCGCGCGAGCACCCTTTATGAAGGACTGCGGCGCAGCGCGAGCAGAGTGATTTCCGGAGGGGCACCAATGCGCACCGGTGCGCCTACCGTTCCGAGTCCTCTGTTCACGTAGAGCTGAGCCATGCCGGGTCGCTGTCCGTCCGTGCCAGACAGCGACTCCACACGGTTCTGTGGGGAATGGCGAGTGGCCAGCAAGCCGGAGCCGGGCCGGAACGGCCGCTGGTAAAGGCCGGCGATGAATTCAGTCATGAACCGCGCCGGGCTGAAACGGCTGTCGAGAATCTCCACCTGAATCTGGCCGCCGTGCGTGTGGCCTGCCAAGGTCAGCTCGATGCCAAGCTCCGCCGCGCGCGGGAACGCGTTCGGGTTGTGCGAGAGCAAAATATTGAACCGATCTCGCCGCACCAGATTTTCCACGGCGGCGAGCATCGGGGGCCAGTCGCCCATCGGCGGGCGCGTGCGCTGGTAATCTACGCCAATCAGGTTGAACGCCACGCCCCGCCAGACCACTTCCGCATTTTCCTGCCGCAACATGCGCGCGCCGATTTGCCGGAAGAACTGCGTAGCGCGGGCTTCGGCGCGGGCGTAGATTTCGTGATTGCCATTGCAGCCCCACACGCCGAGCGGTGCTCGCAGCGCGGCCAGTTCCTGCATGCAGGCCTCGAGCGGGTCGGCGGCGCTGGTGACGAAGTCGCCGGTGACCACCGCCAGTTCGGCGCCGAGTTCGTTAGCCAACTCCACGGCGCGGCGCACCTGCTCGCGGGACATGTAAGCGCCAATGTGAATGTCGCTCAACTGCAGGATGCGCAGCCCGTCGAGCATCTCGGGCAGGCCAGCAATGGGCACCTCGACACGTTCTACTTGGTAGCGCAGACGCTCTGCCGCAAAGCCGTACAGTGCGCCGACGAACGGAGCAGCACCGGCCACAAATGCCGTCGTCTGGAAGAAGTATCTCCGGGAAGGGTTCGCCAGGGCCGCTTCAGCGCCGCGGATTCGAGCGTCATGCGGTCGCACGCGCACCCACAACCACTCCACACCGCGAACGAGCTTCACGGCCAGCCAGGCGAACATGGCGCTTGACAGCCACATGCCGAGCAGCGCGTAGGAACTCCGCGGAAACAGCACGCCACGCAAGCCAAGAATCCATATGGCGACCAGAACCACGACAAGACCCAGCGCCAGAAGCCATCCCGCCACGAGCGCAAAGCGCACGTAGCGGCTTTGCACGCGAGAAATCAGCCGCCAGACACCTCGAAACCAGAACCGCTGCGAGAAAAACAGCAGCGGCAACAGTGTCCCAAAGAACAGACCTTGAGCGATTGTGACCCACACCGAACCCAATGCAGCACTCCTTGTTACAAACAGCCTGACCGCGCTGCGATGCCCGGCGTTATCACTCTACCTGGATACTGCTGGCCGCGCAAACCGCACCATTGCTCTTTTCACCGGATGTGTTTTCGGCGGCGTGGATTTTTCCGCGCGCAGCTAATAGAGTATTCACCAGATTCGAAAACCTGCAGGAGACGGCGGCCATGATTTTGAGGTGGATGATGCGGCGACCGACACGGTGGTTAGCTTTGATCCTGGCAGTGGGCCCGCTGAGCGCGGCGGCCCCCGCCATTGCACAGAGTAAGGACGAGCGCGAGGTGCGTGCCGTGCTCCAGCGTCTGTTCGATTTCGCCAACAGCACCGATGAGAAGCTGGCGCAGCGCAACCTGGCCGACCACAGCCGGGCGGGCGGGCCGTATTACATGCCCTTCGGCGACCCGTTGAGCTCGACGGCGGAACTCGAAGCGCTGGCGGTGCAGAACCGTGGGCAGCTGAAGGCGCGCAGCTATCAGGCAACAGCCCCGATCCGCGTCCGTGTGGAAAAGAAAATGGCCTGGGCGGCTTACACCTGGCGCGCCGAGTTCACCTTGAACGACGGCACACAGCACAATTACGAGGGCCGCACCACGGCCACTTTCATCAAAGAGGGCAAGGACTGGAAGTTCGTGCACTGGCATAGCTCGGTCGCCGCGCCGGCTCCGCTCGATGCCTCCGCACGAGCCGCAGAAACGGAGAAGATTCTCGCAACCGAACGCAGCGCCTACGAGGCCATCAAATCCAGGAATGCGAAACTGCTGGCCGACTATTTCGCCGACGACGCCACGATCCTGGCTGAAGGTTCCGCCTACCGGACGAGTGGAAAACCCAGCCTGCTTGCGAATGTTGCCAACCTGCTGGCCCGCAGCGAGCTGCGCAGCTACCAGATGCTCGAGCCGCAGGTGCAGCTTTCGGGTGATACTGCGGTGCTGACCTACTACTTCGACGAACTCTGGTTCGGCGGCGGCCGCGAGACCCCGGTCACCGGCAAAGCAACTGTTGTCTTCGTCAAGCGAGGCGGCCGCTGGCAGATGCTGCACGAACACCGCTCGTTAAACCGGTAGCCCACGCCGGTCGAACATCTCATCGCCTCATTCGCTACCCAGCCGCGTGGTCGGCGCCGACTTCGGTAAGCAGCTCCGTCAGCTTTTCCGGTTCCGTGACCGGTGGATGGCAGGTGGATTTCACACAAACCAGCGCCTGCGCGGAATCAGCGCGCAGGTTGGGGATAGTTTGCTGAAGCGCGGGCGCCAAGCCGTTAGCCGAAAGCCTCTCTGGAGTCACCCGGAGAACGGCTTTTCCAAAGCGATAGACGCTGCACGCGGCAGATTCCAGCCGTGCCGCCTTGTCGTCGTCTTGCTTGCCAGTAACGATCACCTGCAACGGGTGGCGGGTGAACAGCAGGCCCGCGAGCCCGTAGCTGGCGGCGAACAGGCCGTACCGTGGCACCAGGCCGGCAAATGCTTCCAGCGTGCGCTGCGCCTGGTCGCGAAAGATGCTGTCGCCGGTCAGCGCATAGAGCCGGCAGAGGGCAATCACGGCAACCGAATTGGCGCCGGGCGTCGGCGAATCCTGCAGCGGCTTGCGGCGGACATCGAGACCGCCCATCGGCGGAGCATCGCTGGCGCGGTCGAAGAAACCACCACCTTCGGCGTCGCCATATTTTTCGATGGTCAGGCGCATGGTGCGTTCGGCCCGCTCGAACCAGAGGTGCTCGAGCGTGACTTCGTAGGCATCGAGCAGCGCTATGACCATAAACACCTGATCATCCAGCACGCCCTGAAGCCGCGGGTCCCCAACACGATGCGCAAACCCGCGCCCGTCGTCCCAAGCTTCGTTCACAAGTCGTTCCAGCGTCTTCAGTGCAAACGCGCGGCAGGCGGCGCGGTCGAGCACGCGCCAGGCTTCCAGGTACGCCGAAGCAAGCATTGCGTTCCACGCTGTATAAAGCGTGGTATCCACATAAGGCGTCGGCCGTTTGCGGCGTTCTTCGAGCATTTTGCCGCGCGCGCGGGCAACCAGCAGACGGACTTCGGATTCCTCCATCCCCAGCTCCCTGGCGATTTCGCCAGGCTCTTTGGCCAGCCACAGGACGTTCTTTGCCGGGTTGTGGTGCATCTCCCCGATGGAGTTAATGTCGTACATCCGCTCGATGACGCGTGCTTCGTCTTCGCTGAGTACTGCGCGGACTTCGGCCTGCGTCCAGGTGAAGTAGTCGCCGTCGTCTTCAAGCGAATAGTCGGCGTCCTGGCTGGCGTAGAAGCCGCCGCGCTGCTGGTCGCTGAGCGTGTCGTTCACCCAGCCGATGATGCCTTCGGCGATTTCGCGGTAGAACGGCTTGCCGGTCACCTGGAAGCCGTGCAGGTAGTTTTTCAGCAATTCCGAGTTGTCGTAGGACATCTTCTCGAAATGCGGCACGCGCCAGCGTTCATCCACCGAGTAGCGGTGGAAGCCGCCGGCAAGATGGTCATAGACGCCGCCGCGAGCCATGCGGTCGAGCGTGGTGTCGGCCACAGTCAGTAGTGACTGCTCACGTGTGATCTGATAGCGTTCAAGAATCAGGTCCACGGCGCTCGCGTGGGGAAATTTCGGCGCCTGGCCAAAGCCTCCGTTGCGGAAATCAAACAAACGCACGATGCCATCCACCATCCGGTCCACCAGTTCCGGGTCGAAGGGTCCACTGGCGCAGGTGAAACTTTCGGCTTTGGCCACCGCCTCAGCTAGAGCCTGGGCCGAGCGATCCACCTCGGCGCGGCGCGAGCGGTAAGCTTCAGCAATTGTGGTGAGGATGCGCTTGAAGCCAGGGCGACCCATGGCGTCTTCAGGTGGAAAGTAAGTGCCGCCATAAAACGGCTTGCCGTCGGGTGTGAGAAAGCCTGTGAGCGGCCAGCCGCCCTGGCCAGCGATGGCGCTAATGGCGGACTGGTAGCGGGCATCTACATCGGGCCGCTCGTCGCGGTCCACTTTCACGGGGATGAAATGACGGTTGATGAGCTCGGCAATTTGAGGGTTTTCGTAGCTTTCGCGGTCAATCACGTGGCACCAGTGACACCAAGATGCGCCGATGTCGAGAAGAATTGGCTTGCCTTCCGCTTTCGCACGGGCAAAGGCCTCATCGCCCCATTCGTGCCAATCCACGGGCTGATGCGCCGCGGAACGAAGATATGGGCTGGCCGAATTCTTCAATCGGTTCTCGTGTTTTTCGGTCACCGGAAACCTCGCTTTCAGACAAATGCGCAGAAAACAAACTGGGCGAGGCATGGGCCTCGCCCCCACGGCTTGCAAGTGGCGGCTCCTTCCCGCCGCCGAAGCGCTGGCTAATTCACAGGAGGCTCAGAGCCGGCAGCACCCTCCGCCGCAGGGTCAATCGGCTTGCGGCCGGCGTAGCCTTCGTGAATGCGGTGCCAGAAACGGATGCGGTCCTCGCCCAAACGCCAGCAGAGAAGCACTTCTTCGTCGTTGATGACAGAGGGAAAATCGAGCAAGCCCATCTCGAGGTCTTTCACCAGGCAGCCGGTGGCGTGAATCTGCTCGAGTTTCTTCCGAATCTGTTCGGCGACGCGGTTGTGCTCGTGGCGCAGGCGCGCGGCGCGCTCGAAAGGAATCATCGTGCCGCCCATCATCTGAACCCGGTTCACGATTTCGCCGAGCTGTTCGGCAATCTCCTGCAAGCAGCGGCGCAGTTCCATAGCTTCAATCAAAACCGGCTCCACTTCGGCGCGGACGCGTTCAGCCTCCGTCAGCGAGAACCGTTTGTTAAACTCCCATTCCTCGTTACTCATGGCGGTTCAGCACAGGCTGAGCATCCGTTCCAGTGCCAGCCGCGCATTTGATTTGGTGTCCTGGTCCACGACGATGGGGTTCACCACGCGGCCCTCGACCAGATTCTCCAGCACCCACAGCAGGTGCTGTGGGGCGATACGGAACATCGTGGTGCAGACGCAGACGTTTGGATCCAGTGATTTCACGCTGCGGTCGGCCAGTCCCTTGGCGAGGCGGTTCACCAGATGTATCTCTGTACCCACCACCCACTTCGACCCCGGCTCAGCGGCGCTCACGATCTTGACGATTTGCTCCGTCGAGCCGATGTGATCAGCTTTCTGCGCGACCTCCCAGCGGCATTCCGGATGCACGATGATGCGGACCTCCGGTTCTTCTGAGCGCGCGCGGTCAACGTGCTCCGGCTGGAACCGCTGGTGAACTGAGCAGTAGCCCTTCCACAGTATGATTCTGGCGGCGCGCAGCGCATCCGGCGCGTTCCCGCCCATTATCTTGAACGGATCCCATACGACCATCTGTTCGAGCGGGATGCCCAAGCGATAGGCGGTGTTGCGGCCCAGATGCTCATCGGGCAAGAAGAGCACGCGGTCACCGCGCTCGAATGCCCAGCGCATCACAGTTGCGGCGTTCGAGCTGGTGCAGACCGAGCCGCCGTGCCGACCCGTAAATCCTTTGATGGCCGCACTGGAGTTCATGTAGGTGACTGGCACCACATGCAGCGGGCCGGCCGACTCCAAGTCTGCCCAGCAGGACTCGACCTGCTCGATGCTGGCCATGTCGGCCATCGAGCAGCCGGCATTCAGGTCCGGCAGGATGACCCGCTGGTGCGGCCGGCGGAGAATGTCCGCACTTTCGGCCATGAAATGAACGCCACAAAAAACGATGTAGCGCGCATCGGCGGCCGCTGCCTGCTGGCTGAGTTTCAGGGAATCGCCGCGGAAGTGCGCCCACTTGACGACTTCATCGCGCTGGTAGTGGTGGCCAAGGATGACAACGTCGCTGCCCAACCGGTCGAGTGCGCGGCCAATTCGGTCGTCGAGCGAAGTGTCGGGCAGCAGCAGATAGCTGTCAAAATTACAGCCGACGCCGGGCTCAATCTCGGGCACGCGAATCGTTTCCGGCTGCCGCGGAGCCGCCGTGTTGCCGATGCTGATCAGCGTAGCCATCCGTCCATCGTCTCAGTGGCCTTCAGAACTATTTTCGCCGTTCTGCTCCCTGGAATCCAGTCCTGCTTCAGCCGCCAATGTAAACCATAGTTCGTGATGGAGGCACAAACCCCGGATCGTTGATGCGGTGGCCTTCCTCCTTATCCATCACGCGGTCGCGGATTTCGGCAGCAATCTGTTCGTCGGAGGCGCCGTTGCGCAGCAGGTGGCGCAGGTCATGGTCATCTTTGCTGAACAGACAGGTGCGGAGCTTGCCGTCGGCGGTCACCCGAATGCGGGAGCAGAAGCCGCAGAACGGCTGCGAGACCGGGGCAATCAGGCCGATTTCGCCGCGACCGTCAGCGAAGCGGAATTTGCGCGCCGTCTCGCTCGGCTCGTGCGGCAGCGGCTCGAGCGGCCAGCGGGCCTCGATGCGCCGCCTGACTTCGCTGGCCGAAACGACCAGCTCGCGCGTCCAGTGGCGATCGGCATCGAGCGGCATGAATTCGATGAAGCGCATCACCAGGTTATGCTCCCGTGCGAATTCGGCAAAGGATTCCACCTCGTCGTCGTTCAGCCCGCGCACGAGCACAGCGTTCACCTTGACCGGACGCAACGACGATGCCTGCGCCGCGCGGATCCCCTCCAGCACCTGCGGCAGCGCACGGGTGCGCGTGACGCGCTCGAACTTCACCGGGTCGAGCGAATCGAGGCTGATGTTGATGCGGTCAAGTCCGGCCCGAACCAGCCGGTCGCAGCGTTCGGCCAGCGAGCGGCCGTTGGTGGTCATCGAAAGGTCCTGCACACCCAGCGCGTCGAGCCGCGCAATGAAGTCTTCGATGCCGACGCGGGCCAGCGGCTCGCCGCCCGTCACACGCACCTTGCGAATGCCCATGCCCACCAGAATGCGCACCAAGCGCTCGAGTTCAGCCCAAGTAAGCAGGCTCCCGTTCGCCACATGATTCTCCGGGTCGGCCGAGCGGCAATAGACGCAGCGGAAGTTGCAGCGGTCGGTGACCGACACGCGCAAGTCAGTGATTCGCCGCCCGAATTTATCGTGCAGGAGCATTCGACTCCGGAAATTCTTGGCGCTCCAAAAGCCGCCCCAAAAAACTGCACCCAGAACCGTGAGTGGATTCTGGGCAAATGCCCTCGTGCGAGAAGCGGGCGCGAAGGCTTCTCCTTTCCAAACACGGCTCGCCCGGAAAATTGGGGCTTGCCGCATCCCGTGCGCCGAAAGAAAGGTACTCCTCACCGCGCTCGGGAGGGACGGGAGGCGCGGGCGTTTCCACCCGGGCCCTCAGCCGCAAGAGCGATTTCAGCCTGCGACGTCGCCCCCGGGCCTTGGGTTTTCTCTCCTGTAGGACCCGGGGGTCGGAGAAATCCCTGCCATTCTACGCCTGCGGCTGTGCTCCCGCAACACAAGCTTCTATGGTGTCAGGTGCCATGCGTCCGGCTGCACGTCTGCCAGGATGAGACTTTGCGCCAAGTGACCACGTGGCGTCCCGACGCTTCCTCGGACGCCAGGATGTGGTAGAGTTGCCGGCGGTTCAGGTCCACCGCCGCCAAGCCGATGCGCATTTTTGTGCTGGGAGCCGGGGTCACCGGCTCGCTGCTTGCTCAATTGCTGGAACGCCAGGGATACGAGGTATGGTGCGGGGATAAGAATCCCGACCGTGCCCGCCGGTTTTTTCCCAAGAGAAGTGCTCTGGAAATCGTCTCGGTAAACGCTCGCAACCTGTGGGGGATAGTGCGGGCGGCGCGGGGCTGTCACCTGCTGGTGAATGCTTCTCCACCTGTGTTCAACGAAATCGTCCTCCGCGCGGCGCTGCGGCTCCGCGCCCATTACCTGGACATGGCCTCGCACCTGGGCCGACATCCGTTCAAGGCTGAGCAGCTCGGCTACCACTGGCGCTTCGTGGCGAAGAACCGCACTGCACTGATCAACGCCGGCGTGGCGCCCGGGCTCACGAATCTGCTGGTGCGCCGCGGTGCAGACATGCTGGAAGCGGTCGAAAGCGTCCACATCCGGCTTTACGAAAGCACCGAAGCCGCCGACCCGATTTCGAGCTGGTCGGCCGAAGGTTCGTTTGACGAAGCCGCGTCGAGACCGCGCATCTACCGCGATGGACGCTTCCGGCTGGGCCGGAGGTTTAGCGAACGGGAAAAGTTCCGGTTCCCGGCTCCCATCGGTGAAACCGGAGTAGTGCTTGCCGCACAGGACGAAGTCGCCACGCTGCCCTATTTCATTCGCATGCGCAACCTGGACGTAAAAATCGGCGGCAATGAGATTGACCGGCTGCGCCGCTGGTACCGCCAGGGCAAGCTCAGCTATTCGCGCGGCATGGCCCGGAAGCGGTTTCCCGAGACGCCGACTCCGCAGCAAGTGGCTCGCCTGATTCGCCAGGGAAAGCTACAAAACGCGAGGTTCGCGGCGGCGGTGCTGGTGCAGGGCGTGCGCAAAGATCAGCTGCTGCGGATTCGCTGGGACGGCAGTTTCCCCTCGCTGTATCAGATTCGCCTTCGGGGGCTGGCGACCAGCCCGATCGCATATGCGACGGCGCAGATGGCATCGCTGTTCGTGAAGCATCTGCCGCGCGAGATGCCCGGAGTGTACCCTCCCGAAGCGTTGCCGGCGCGAATTGTGCGCGCGATTCTGGCCGATGCGCGTTCGCGCGGCATCGCCATACGGCAGCGAATCACGAAGCTCAAGCCGCTGGAAGAAGAGGAATTTTGAGACAGCCCGGAAAAGGCAGGAGCGCAGCATCTGTCCCGTCCCCTCGGGTACCGCGAGGGGAGCGAGGCCGAAAGATGCTGCGCCCCGGCGTCTTTGGTTACCGCACTAATCCGCGGCAGACGTTTTGGCGTTGCCGTAGAAGTGGATGGTGACCAGGAAGCCGTTGGTACCGCTGTAGTCGAGCTTCTTGCCGTGGCCTTCGTAATAGTGGCGCTTGTTCTTCCACATCAGGAAGCCATCGTTCGACTGAGCAGCCCAGTACTTGAGGTTCGTCGTGGCGATGTCTTGGCTGGGGACCTGGCCCGGATAGCGCTGGAGAATGATTTCGCCTTCGCCATCGCCGAGGCGTGCCGTAGCCACGCCGGCAACCCGGTCAATGTTCCAGTAGATGGGCTTGGTGTCCACACCGAGGACTTGCCATTCCATGGGATAAAGCTGGAGCAGGATGTCGTTCATGGCGGCGCGCTGGGCCTCGGTGACTGCGGGATCAAAGCTGACGACGAGCCAGCTTGCCTTGCCGCGAGCCCATTCGTCGCCCAAGTCGCCAGTCAGCCAGACTTTCACGCCGTTCAGATTGACGTCCTTGTAATGACCGTCGTCCACCTTGATGCCCATGTTGAACTCACAGAAATGCTTGTCGCCGTGCTGCTTGGCGTGCTCGTTGAAGTAGCACGGGCAAAACATGTCGCAACTGCACGCCTCGATATACGAGGCGGTTAAATGAAAATCGGCGTCCGCAGGCGGCTGCGGCGCGGACGTGGTGGCTGCGGGCTCCTCTGCCGTGCGACTGCACATGGCCAGTGAAACCGCCGCGAGGCCGACGAAAAGCGTCAGAAGATACCTCTTGCTGCGCATGCCTACCCCCTTGATCTGTATTTTGGTGCAGCAAACGCCGAGGAACGGCCGCATTCTAATCCTGGGGGAGTTCCCAACACAACCCCCGCTTGAGGATCCTGGCGGAACCATGCGAGGGGCCTAGCTAAGAGCCGGGGAGAGCAGCATGGGGGCGCCGAGCTTGCCGGAATAGTGCGGACGGAAGCGTTCCTGGTTGTACATTCTCCCGATATCGAGCTTGCGTGGGCCGGCCTTTGGGTCGGGCAGAGGCGCGTGGGTGTACTTGCCGTCCTGCACGGCGATCATGCGGCCGCGGACGCCGTCGCGCAACAGGTCCATGGCCACGTTGGCGAACGTGATGGCGACCATCTGGTCGAGCGAATCGGCTTCGCCGCTGCGCAGGTCGTAGGTCAGGTCGCTGGACATCGTGTCTTCACCGGTGCGGCGTCGGATTTCTTCGGCCAGCGCGTAGCCGATATCTGCCTTTTTCTTGTGGCCGTAAGGGTCGGGCTCGCCGACTTCGACAATCCTCTGCCCTTTCCACACTGCGCCTTCCGAGGCAATCACCAGCGAGTAGCGGCTGGGGTTATTGCGTTTGTCTTCGACGAGCAGCTCGGCGAGTCGGTCCAGGTCGAACTCTACCTCGGGGAGCACGCAGCGCGCCGAGGTGACGTAGGCTGTGTAGAGCGCGGTGAAGCCGGAGTCGCGCCCGAAGATGCGGAACACGCCGATGCGTTCATGCGAGCCGAGCGTGGTGCGCTGGCGGGTGATGAGTTCCTTGGCGCGCGTGATGGCGGTGGAAAACCCGATGCAGTACTCGGTGCCGGGGACGTCGTTGTCCATCGTCTTGGGAATAGCGAGCAGCGGGATGCCCTCAGCGTCGAGCGTCTTTGCAAAGCCGAGCGTATCGTCGCCTCCGATTACAATCAGATAACCGATCTGCAGCCGGTCGAGGTTTTCCAGCACGATGGGCGTGAAATCATAGATGCCGTCGGCAATCTCAAGCTTGCTCAGCCGCTGTGCCGGAAAGCCAGCGGGGAGCTTCTTCCGGCTGATCTTCGCCGGATTGGTGCGCGAGGTGTGGAGCACCGTTCCGCCGGTACGGTCAATGTGCCGGGTGTTCCGCCGGTCAAGCGGAACGATGTACTCGGGGTCGAAATCCGGCCCCGGTTTCATGTGGGTCAGGCCTTCCCAGCCGCGGCGGATGCCTAGCACTTCATGACCCAGCTCCGTGCTCTTGTAGACCACGCTCTTGATCACGGAGTTTAAACCGGGAACGTCGCCGCCCCCGGTCAGGATGCCGATGCGAGTGCTCTTTCCCATTTCCTGCTCCTATCCAGCATTGTAGCACCGCAACGGAAAGGCAAAGCAGAGCGGAAGACTATGCAGAATCCGGCAGGAACGGTTCAGCGGGAATGCTGCGGGTCGCTGGGACGGGCAGCGGAATCTGCCTCTGCTTCCTCCCAATTCACGTCCCAGAAATTGTCGCAGCTCAGTAGTTCGATACCGATCTCATAGGCCCCGGCGCCGCGCTGGCGGCACCAAGCCACGCGGGCCTGGGCGCGCTGCGAGGTGTCGAGCCGAACCACCAGCAACAGGTCGCCGACATCCGGCGCGTGCTGGCAAGCCAGCTTGGCGCCGCAGCGACTGATGACCTGGGTTTCGGTCTCTTCTTCCCAAGTGCGGCCGAGCTTATCCGAAGCCAGCCGCACCGGAAGGCGAGCTTCGCGGCGAGGACCGCGGCGCAGGTGCTGGCCCAGATCCGCGGTGCGCAACAGCAGGTCGAGCAGGCGTGCGCGCTCCAGGTTATCAAGCTGCAGCGGGGTATTCGCCACGTCGGTGAGCAGCTTGGTACATTCGGCGACAAAGTGGCGGACGAAGCCGTCGTCGCTGTCCCGGAAGGAGCGGCTTTGCAGCCAGCGGAAATAATGGTCAATCCGCTCGTAGCACTCTTCGAACAGGTGCCTGCGGCAATAGGCAGAGTGCTCCAATCTGGCCACCGCAGCAGCCGAACAGCCGCGCGCTGTACATTTCGTCTGCTTCGCCTCCACCTGCCACCGCGACAGAGAGATGCTCCCAGAATAGAAACCGACTCCGGGAATAGGAAGGTTCTTTTCCTTGTGAATGTTAATTGTTTGAAAGCCTCGGACTACTGCCCGGATTTGGAGGGAACACCGAACACCTGCACCTGAACGGCACGTTCGCGGGGGCCATCCAGTTCGGCCAGGATGATGGACTGCCAGTTGCCGAGGGCGATTTCGCCGTCGCGCACCGGCAGCGAGAGGGTGTGCCCCAGAAGCATCGCGCGCAAGTGAGAGTCGGCGTTCTTCCGGTCACACTCGGAAAGCCTGGGGTCGTTGTGCCGCCAGTAGTCAATCCTGCCGACCAATTTCTCGAGGAACGCTTTGATATCGTCGAGCAGCGCCTGCTGGAATTCGTTGATGAACACAGCCGTGGTCGTATGGAGGGACTGCACAATGACGAATCCGGCCTTCAACCCGCGTTTGCGAACCAGTTCGTTCAAATCACGGGTGATGTTAATCAGTTCGAGCCGTTCGCGGGTCTTGTAGATCAGCGTCTCGAGATAAAGTTGCAACGCGGCAGTGGGGCGCAGTTCCGGCGACAGCCGCGGGCGTTTCACAGGTGCAGTGCTCATCCAGTTGGCTCCAGGGATTTCCGCCCGGGCCCGCAGGCCCGAAGGTAGCCCAAGCGCTGCATTATAGGGTCAGTATAGGCCAGGCGTCCAATGCAATTTTCAAGTCAGGGTCACGACGTGGTCACCAGGCTACTCAGCAGCAACGGCTTACGCCCGAGTAGCGGCGCCGGAGGGTGTCCAGGTAAAACTGCTCGCGGGATGGCAGCCGCTCACTCGAGCATCGGAAGTCAGCCTGTGCCGTTTCGCAACGCCGGATCGGGACCAAGTGACCGGCACGGTCGCGCTCAGCGGCCGCTTCGATGCGGCGGCGGTAATTCTCATATGCGGCATCGCCGCTCACCTGCCGCAGATACCACCAGAATATGCGCAGAGAGCGAAGCATCGCTGCCGCAAGGGCTTGCGGCAAGTGTGTGAATCGTTTGCGCATCAGTCTGCCTCCGCCAGTTGCGTACGAATGTACGGCGCTTCGTGGAGCACCGGCTCCTTGCGGCCGCGCAGCAGCACGAACCATTCGCGCACTGCCTCGAACAGCAGGAACAGTACCAGCCCCGCCAGGATGGCCGTGACCACGGCGTCGAGCCGGTAGTTGAAAATTACACGCTGCGTGGCCTCAACCTGTTCGGCCGGAACGCTACCCGCAGCCAGGGCCGCCGACAGCCGATTTGCTTCCGCCAGGAATCCCAGGCGCGGCTCGGAGCTGAAAACCTTTTGATAGCTGGCGGTCATGGTGACGGCCACCAGCCAGACGGTCGGTGCCAGCGTCACCCAAATCCAGCGGCGCTTGCCCATTTTGAGTAGAATTGTGGTGGCCACGACCAGCGCTGTCGCGGCCAGCAACTGGTTGGCGATACCGAACAGCGGCCACAGCGAGTTCACGCCGCCATAAGGATCCACAATGCCTTGGTAAAGGAAATAGCCCCACGCACCGACCATCAAAAAGCTGGTCAAATACACGCCTGGCCACCAGGTCGTCTGGCCGAAGGGTTTCCAGAAATGGCCGAGAAATTCCTGCAGCATGAAGCGGCCGACGCGGGTGCCCGTATCGAGCACGGTCAGGATAAACAGCGCTTCGAACATGATGGCGAAGTGATACCAGAAGCCCAGCAGCCGGCCCTCTCCCAGAACGCCACTGAAGATGCTGGCCATGCCCACGGCCAGCGAAGGCGCGCCACCGGCACGGTTCAGCAATGTCTGTTCGCCCACTGCCGAAGCGAGGTCGTTCATGGTCTGCGGTTCGAGCCGGTAGCCCCAACTGCCGATGACCGCCGCGGCCTGCTCCGGCGTATTCCCGATGATGCTCGCCGGACTGTTGATGGCAAAATAGACACCCGGCTGCAGCGAACAGGCCGCCACCAGGGCCATCACACCGACAAACGATTCCATCAGCATCGAACCGTAGCCAATCTGCCGCGCGTGGCCTTCGCGGGTGATCATCTTTGGTGTGGTGCCCGAGGAAATCAGCGCATGGAAGCCGCTGACCGCGCCGCAGGCAATGGTGATGAAGCAGAACGGGAAGATCGTGCCGGCAAAGATAGGCCCGGTGCCGTCCACAAACTGCGTCAGTGCCGGCATCTCGACGATGGGCTGCACCAGCAGGATGCCGCCGGCCAGCGCGAACATCACGCCCACCTTGATGAACGTGCTCAGGTAATCGCGTGGCGCTAGCATCATCCACACCGGCATCACCGAAGCCGCGTAGCCGTACAGCATGATGGCCGCGGCCAGCGGCACCGCCGCGAGCGTGAATGCCGCCGAAAGCGCCGGCGATTCCGCCACCCATTCCCCGGCCACCACCGCCAGGCCCACCAGCAGCAGCCCGAACGCCGTCGCCTCCAGCACCCGCCCCGGTCGCCAGTAGCGCAGGTACAACCCCATCAGGATGGCGACGGGCACCGTGGCCAGCATGGTGAACGACCCCCACGGCGAAGACCGCAGCGCGTTCACCACCACCAGCGCTACCGCAGCCAGCAGAATCACCAAAATAGAAAGAATTGCCAGCAGCGCCACGATGCCTGCGCGGGTGTTTACCTCTTCCCGAGCCATCTGCCCCAGCGATTTGCCGTTGCGGCGAATTGAGAAGAACAGGACCACAAAATCCTGCACGCAGCCGCCCAACACCGCCCCCACCACCAGCCACAACATCCCCGGCAGATAGCCGAACTGTGCGGCCAGTGTCGGCCCGATCAGCGGCCCCGGGCCGGCAATCGAAGCGAAGTGGTGGCCCATCAGCACCCACTTGTTCGTGGGCACGAAGTCGCGGCCGTCGTCCATGCGTTCGGCGGGTGTAGCGCGGGAATTATCGAGTGCCAGAACCTTTGCGGCGATGAACGCGGAATAGAAGCGGTAGCCGATCAGGTACACACAGATGGCGGCGACCACCATCCACAGCCCGTTGATTGGTTCGCCGCGCTGCCAGGCGATCGCCGCCAGCGCCCCGGCGCCCGAAAGCGAAATCGCCAACCACACAACAGCCTTGAGCAGGCGTTTCATCGCTTCGCCCCTGTCGAGCGGCCGCGTCCGCCCCCTGCTGCGAAGCGGCGCTCCCCCCGTATTGTCGGCCACATGCAAGCCTGTGGCCGCAATCGCTCCGCATCCTATGCGACGAAATTGGCCAGGTCAACGATTCATGAGCCGTAGGCCTGGCGGCAGGGCTCGTGCTCGAGGCAGGCGGGCGGGCAGTTGGTGTTGTCAATCAAGATGTAATTCTTGCAGCCGGCGCAGACGACGCCATAGACGGTATCAAAAAACTGCACGCGACCGGTCCGAGCGGTGTGCTGGCTCTTGGCTTCGCTGCGGGTCATCGGCATGCGGCTCGCTCCTCGGCGGCAGTTGCTTCCCACGCGCCCAAAAATCTTTACGCCAGGGACGCAAAGAACGCAGAGACCTTCTCGGCGTCCTCTGGGTCTTTGCGGTTCGGTCTTACCTTCACTTCTGCTCAGAGGAAGTGGATGCGTAGACCGGATAAAGCTCCCGGAAGATTTTTGCCACCCGGCGATCAAAGTCCGGCCGCATGGCATCCGCGGGCCGCAGGGCTCGCCTGACCACCCAGCCCTTCAGCCGCCTCCAATCTGCGGCTGGCACCGGCCAGCCGAGGTGCTTGGCCCATTTTCCTTTTTCGGCTGCGTACCAGTAACTTTCAGAATTGTGCCAGAGTCGCATTCGTTGGCGCCAAATCCACGCGGGACTTTCCAGGGCACGGGGCACACCGACGCGGGCCAGTGTCGAGCGGCGCATGTCGCCGTAGATGCGGAAGCCTGCGGTGACGGCGTGGGCGCCGACGTTCACGTAAAGCTGGCCCTCATCCGCCTTTGGCCCGCGCGAGAACATCAGGTAGATGTGCGTGCGGTAGGGCGTCTTGTCTGCTGAAAGCCGAGTATCTCGGTCAATCCGTGAAAAATTGCTGCCGGTGCGCCCGCTGACGTCAAACTGCGGATTCAAGCGCAGCACGCCGGGCATCAGCCGTTCGAACAGCACCCGAAACGGCGCCACCACATGCTGCTGCTAACGCTCGCGGTGCCGGTCCATCCACGGCTTGCGATTGTGCTGCGCGAGTTCACGAAAGAACCGGAACGTTTCCTGCGTGAAGATTGGCTCGTCCGGGTACACCATCGTCCCAGCAATCGGAAGTTTGTGCGGTTTCAGAACGAAGCCACACTACCACACAAACGCGGGTAGCATGCCGCCTGGCGCGGTGAACGCGCATGCACACCCTCCCTGGCTCGGCACCAACTCATCCGCCGTCCCGGAACCTCGGGAGATTCAGGGTAAGGCTGAGCAGGATGCGGTCAGCTTGTCGCAGCCCGGGAAATTCCCCAGCGGCGCGGCGCTGACTTCAGCATCACGACTTCATACAGCGCGGCCAGACCCACTAGCCCGTAGACGATGCGGGCGGCCGTGGCCATGTCGCCAAATACCCAGGCGACCATGTCGAAATTGAAGAAACCTACCAGCCCCCAGTTCAGGCCCCCGATTACGACGATTACGGCCACAATCAAATCCAGGGTTTTCATGGTGACCTCCGGAGGACAGTCGGGCGGGAGGGGCGTTCGAGCCCCGCATCAGTTCCAGGCTAGCACAGGCGCACCAGACTTCCAAGGGCCCGAGGCTTCTGAACTCCGCGGCCGCAGGGAGGGTTTTTCGTGCCTGGGATGAAGCGAATGTGATAGTTTTCTCGGCCGGTCTGGAAATGCTGCTGGACCGGGAAATCCGCAAGGAGTGACGGGGATGAAGAAGACCGCGAATATTCTTGCCCTAATTCTTCTGGGACTGGCCGCACTGAACCTGCCGGCGGTCACAGCACAGGACAAGTCCGAAGAAACGTCGAAGGAGTGGGAAGCCGAAGACATCATCTACACCGAATCGGCCAACCAGTTCCGCATTTCGCCCGACGGCCGCTGGGCGGTGTGGGTGAAATCGGTGGGCGACCGGGAAAAGGACGGACGCATCAGCAACATCTTCCTCTCCAGCCTGATGGAGAAGAACGAGATCCAGCTCACCCGCGGAAAAGACAACCATTCTCAGCCGCGGTGGTCGCCGAGCGGCGAATTGATCTCGTTTCTGAGCGACCGTTCGCGGCCCGACGCCAAGCCCGAGCAGGCCAAAATGCAGCTCTGGCTGATGCATCCGTTCGGCGGCGAGCCATGGCCTCTGACCGAATTCGAGCGCGGCATCCGTGCTTACGAATGGGTGGACGACGACACCATTCTCTTCAGCGCCGAAGAAGACCCCACGCTCTACGAAAGGGAAGTCAAGAAAAAGAAAGACACCACCATCGTCGTCGAAGATCACGAACACACACCGCCGGTGCGTCTGTACCGGCTGTCGGTGAAGGAGAAAAAGGTCACCCGGTTGACCACGAACGACGACTGGATCGGAACCTGGGCGGTGAACCGCGCAGGCACGAAGGCCGTCGCAGTGCACCAGCAGAGCCTGGCCTATCAGTGGGACCAGAAAATTCCGCCGAAGACCTTCCTGCATGATCTCAAGACCGGTGAAGCGAAAGAAATCCTCACCGAGGGCCGCATCCGGCCGGTGTTCTTCCGGTGGACGAAGGACGGTTCTGGGTTCTACGTGGTCACGCCCTATTCAACGCACCCGGTCTTCCTCGAAGCCACCATCAACATTCTCTACTTCTACGATGTGGCCAGCGGCACGGCCCGGCAGGTGGATTTGAACTGGGAAAACGGTCTGGCCTTCGGCTTTGAAGTGACCGACGACGGTTTCGTGGCGCTGCTTGCCGCCGGCGCGCGGTTCCAGATGGCGCGCTACGCGCGCAGCGGCGACGCCTGGCAGCAGACCATGATCACCGGCGCGCACGCAGGCAACATTTTTGGCTTCGCGCTGGGCGAAGATGCGCGCAACATCGTCTACGAGCACTCCACGGCCAGCAAGCCGACGCAATGGTATCGCGCCACGCTGCGGGGATCAGAACTCGTCGGGCCGATTCAACTGACTGAGCTGAACAAACAATTCGAAGGAAAGACGTTTGCCAAGTCCGAAGTCATCCGCTGGACCGGCGCACTGGGCGAAGAAGTGGAAGGCATCCTGCGCTACCCGCACAACTACCAGGAGGGCAAAAAGTATCCGCTGATTTTGATCATCCACGGCGGGCCGACCGGCTTTGACATGGACGCCTGGGACGACGGCTACACTACGCCGCACAACCTGTGGAACCAGCGCGGGGCGTTCGTTCTCCAGCCGAATTACCACGGCAGCGGCAACTACGGGCTGAAATGGGCGGAGTCCATCTGCTGCGGAAAGTACTACGAACTCGAAGTTCCCGACATTGAAGCCGGCGTCGATTACTTGATCGAGCGCGGCTTGGTGGACCCGAACAAAGTGGCCACGATGGGCTGGTCGAACGGTTCGATCCTTTCGATTGCCCTGAGCATCGCGAATCCGTCGCGCTATAAGGCCGTTTCGGCCGGGGCAGGCGATGTGGAATGGTTCAGCGACTGGGCCAACGTGGATTTCGGCCACGCCTTTGACGCCTACTACTTCGGCGCCTCTCCGCTCGAGGACCCGCAGCTCTACCTGCGCAAATCGCCGTTCTTCCAAATGGACAAGGTGCAGGCACCGACCATCATCTATTTCGGCACCGAGGACCGTAACGTGCCGACCGACCAGGGCTGGTCGCACTACCGCGCGCTCTATCACCTCGACAAAGTGCCGGTGCGCTTCCTGCTTTTCCCCGGCGAGCCGCACGGCCTGCGTAAGCTGACGCATCAGCTCCGCAAACTAAACGAGGATCTGCGCTGGTTCGACCGCTACCTGTTCGAAACCTACGAGGCGCCGAACGAGGCGTTCAAAAAAGATTCTCCGCTGGCCATGGAATTCCGCCGGAAGTCCATCCGGCGCATTGGCACGCGCTACGGCGTTTCGTTCAAGACGCCTGACCGCCGCGCCGAGGTGGTACTGATACCGGAAGTGGTCGCCCGCGGGGACATTGAAATCGGCCGCTTCGAGGTCACCCGTGCGCAGTTTGCCGAGTTCGACCGCAACTACACGTACGAGCCCGGCACTGAGAATTATCCGGCCAACGGCATCACGTTCCAGCAGGCTTCGGCCTATGTCGAATGGCTCTCGCGGCTGACGGGGAAAACTTATATCCTCCCCAAGGCCGCCGAGGTGGAAGAGCTTTACGCCCATCGCGAAGGGGAAAACACGCTCGACTACTGGGCCGGTTATGCTGTCAACCCCGATGACGCCGAGCGGTTGGAAAGCAAGCTCGCCGAGCTCGGGAGCGGCGCACCACTGCTGAAACCAGTGGGCAGCTTCCGCGGCCGTGGCGGCGAAGACCAGGAGCTCGTGTTTGACCTGGGCGGCAATGTGGCCGAATGGGTGGTTGCCGCTGACGGTTCCGGGCGAGTCGTAGGCGGCAGCGCGAATCGCCCGGCCGATGAAAAGGCTCGCGTTGAGGATTCTTCGCAACCGGCTGATTTGGCGTACACCGGTTTCCGGGTCGTCCGGGTGCCGAAGCCTTAAACGCCTCCTCGAATGAGGAGTGTCGCAGGGGCGGCTTTACGTCGCCTAGGCACAGAAACCGGCGGGCGGCGGTAGAATGCGGAAATGAGCGCTGCAGCCGCCCGCATCGCTTCCCTGTTGCTTGCGGCAGTCCTTGCTGCACTCCCGCTTAAACCCTCATCGCCGACAGGGGCGGAGCGGTCCGCCGCTGTGGGCGAGCTTGCACTGGCACGCGGCGTCAGGTACCGACACTTGCAGCAAACTTCCCCCGAAGGTCAACCTTGGTCGGTTCACCTGCTGGAGGTGAGCCGGCGGGAAGCTACAGTCGAGTTGCGCGCGGTGGCCGGGCGCGGCGAAGACGGCTCGATGCGCCGAGAACTTCCGACGGTCATGGCACAGCACGCGCTGGCCTGCGGAGAGCATGTGGTGGGCGTGGTTAACGGAGACTTCGACCTTGGCGGCAATTACCTGGGCATCCCCGACGGCCTTTCGGTCACTTCCGGTACAATCTGGACCACCGGGCGGCCGGGCTGGCCGGCAACGGCCGTGCAGCGTTCGCGAAAAGCGGTCATCGGCGTGCCGGAAGTCTCCATCGAATTGCGCGCGGATAAGAACCGCTGGCAAATCGGCGCGTTGAATAAGCCGCTCGACTCGGTTCACGGCCCGCAGCCGAGGCTCTACACGCGGCAGTTCCGGCCAAAGCTTTTCAGCGGACGGCCGTTTCGCGCCGTAGTCATCGGGCATCTTGCGCATGGGCTGCCGCTGCGTGTGGATTCCACCGTGCGCGGCCGGGTGGATAAAGTCATCCGAGAAACAACTGAGCTGGAGATTCCCCCTGATGCCCTGCTGGTGGGCCAGACCATGGACGCCGAGCCCGCCGGCGCGCCGATTACCAACCTGAGCGTGGGCGAAGAAGTCCGAATTAATTTGCGCGTGCGCGTGGCGGGCCAGAGCGGCGTGCGCGAGGCCATCGGCGGATTCCCCATCATTGTGCGTGATGGCCGGGCAGAGATCGTCGGCGATCCAAATCCCTATCTGCGGCTGCGGCACCCGCGCACCGCAGTCTGCAACACACGCGCGAGCACGATTTTCGCGGTTGTGGACGGGCGGCAGCCGGACTTGAGTGTGGGCATGACCCTCGAAGAACTTGCCGAACTTATGGTTTCGCTGGGCTGTGAAGTGGCGATGAATACCGACGGCGGCGGCTCCTCAGTTATGGCGGTGGCGCTGCCTGCAGCCGAACCTCCCGCGACGACCTCCCACAGATTGCACCTGCCGAATATTCCCGGTGTCGGTCCCCGGGCGGGCGAGGCTGCACCCTGGGCCACCGGGCAGGGCGCGCCCTGGATGTTGCGGCGGCCGCTTTCTTCGTGCAATTTCGGATCTGAAATCTCTGCTGTGAAGATCGTGAATTCGCCCTCCGATGGAGCCGAGCGCGGCCGTGGCAATGCCTGGCTCATTGTGGCCAGGCCCTAGCTGCAAGGCGTCAGCACAACAACGTACAGCCCCAAAGACCAAACAACAGACTCTGTAAGTCAGCCTGGCCGGTCGCATCACTCACGATGGAGCTGCTTCTGAACCCTGCAACGTCGAACTTGGGCACGCCCGACCTGCTCGGAGCTTGTTGCTGCGAGCGCACCAAAGTACTCGAGCACCCGCTGCCCATTGCACCCATTCTGGCCAGGCGCACTGCGCCTTCGATTGGCCAGGGACCCTGCGCGCCGAAGTAGCAGCGCCCCCGGCGAACCGGAGGCGCTGGGAGAATCCGGTTTTGGTGGTGGCTCAGTCGCCGGCAACAGACTGCGAAGCCTGCTCTGCTTTGGCAGTGGATTCACCAGCGACGGGCTGGGAGCCGTTGCTGCCGCTCGATGAAAAGGCCGCATGCCCACCGCCACTGGCACCATTGCCTGACTTCAGACTCCCGAGCGAGCCGATCTGCACGACCTGCGGCTGGGGTTTCTTCAGCACCAGCTCTTCGTAAATCTGGCGGACTTTCTGCGCCTCTTCCCAGGCTTTCTTGCGGCGCAGGCGGTCCTCTTCGGCAGCGGTCATGGGGATATCGTGCTCTTTGGGCCGCACGCGGGCCGCGTCTTCGGGGTCAATCTTCAGGCTGTGCTCATAAGCCTCGAGATCTACCTTGCGGCCCTTGGCGTAAATTTCGTGCTTGCCGTGCGTGCGGTACCACTGCGCGACGGTCGCGTTCTTGTACATGGTCTCGATAATCTTCCGCCAGCCGATGCCGGTGTTGTAGGCGCAGAAACTGATTTCGCCCTCCTGCGTGCCGTAGGGGATGATGCACATCTCGGTGCGTCGGAAGTCGTAGTTAAACAGATCCTGAAACCACATCCCGGCGACGAACAGGAAGTTCCACGGGTCGGTCTGGCGGCGCTTGATGGCGTCTTCGTAAGTGCGGTCGGGGCCGACGCTGCCGTATTTCTGCTTGGCGTCTTTCGACACACCGAAGGTCTTGTCAAACTTCTTCCACAAATCCTTCAGCGCCAGCGACGGCGGCGCCTCAAACGGATGGTAGTTCTTCAGCAAGGCCATGGCCATCAGGAAGGCGCTGAACTTCGGCCCGCGGGCGGCGTCGGTGATGCGCTGCATATCTTTCACCAGACCGGGAATGTTCAGAAACTTCGGCACCGGCGCCCACTCGCCGTTGTGCTTGTTAATCATCACCGCAGTGCCCACACCGCAGTTCGGGTGGCAGCCGCAACTCATTTGTCCCCACTGTGCTTCCGGCCCGTGAACCAGGTCGGCGAAATCGGCAAACGGGCTGATCAGCGAAATCGGGAACCAGTCGCGGGTCGGTTCGATTTTGCCCACCTGCTGGCTGACGTCGCGTGCCAGGTGCGAAAGCGTATAGCGTTGGCGCATGCGCCGTTCGGGGGTGATGTCCTCATCGCGGCCGGTGAAGCTGACCGGCTGAAAACTGACAAAGGCAATCTTGCGCGGGTTCTCCATCGCAAATTTGACGATGGGGCCGACCTGGTCATTGTTCACGTTGTTGACGATGGTGGTGACCAGCACGATCTCGATTCCTGCCTCGTGCATGTTCTCGATAGCGCGCAGCTTGACGTCAAACAAATTGCCCACCTGGCGGTGGCTGTTGGCGTCGTTGCCGATGCCATCGAACTGCAAATAGGCGTAGCGCAGGCCGGCTTCGAAGGCCTTGCGGCAAAACTCCTTCGACTTGGCAAATTCGATTCCGTTCGTGGCCGCCTGCACGCTGTTGTAGCCGACTTTGCGCGCATAGCGCACCGCGTCGAGAAAGTACGGGTGCATCGTGGGCTCGCCGCCGGAGAATTGCACGCTCATCTGCCGACGCGGCTTGATCTTCAGCGCGTTGTCGAGGATTTCGGTGATCTCGTCCCAGCTCAGCTCATGGACGTAGCCGACCTGGTTGGCGTCCATGAAGCAGGGGTCGCACATCATGTTGCAACGGTTGGTAAGGTCCACAGTGAGCACCGAGCCGCGGCCGTAACGCACAGTGGAGCTGCCATGGCGATGCAGGTCGTCGTCGTTGTGCGCGGGGATGTCGCGGCCGGGAAAGTTCTGCTCGATCCAGGCCAGGAACTTGGAATCCACAGCCATCAGGTCCTCGTAACGGCCGTGGGTCGGGCATTCCTTGACCATCCAAACCTGTCCGTCGCGCTCGATAATCTGGGCTTTGATCTCGCCGACCTTTTCGTGCATCAGGTCGCGATAATCTTTCTGGCCGTTGATGATGGCGTTGCGCGCCTCCTTGACGCAGTCCGGGCACAGCGAGTCGGTCTCGCGCGGCCAGCCGAGCGTGGGCTTCGACTTCTCCCACGACTTGAGCATCGGCCGGTCCGACCACCTCGGGGTGAACGACGGGTTCGGCGCAATGCGCTCGTTGAAGAATTGCAACGTGTTGTAAGTAAGCGCCGCCGTCTTGCAAATGGCGTAGTCGAAAATCTTCCAGGCCTTTCGCGTCACTGCCTCAGACATCGTCACATCCCCTCTTTTCTGAAACTGGGATTGCTTCCATTAACTTCCAGCTCTTTCCTGGTAAAGCGGTTCCCCGCCGCGTTTCTCCACCTTGTTAGTGGCCGGCAGCGGTGAACTTGCCTTGCGCTTTTACAGAACACTGCACGGCGTCAGGCGCCACACAAACCACCCTGAACGATTCGGATCCCCTGTTTGGCTTCCACCACGCTCAAGTGCGCGAAAGCCTACACCAAACCCCCAAATCCAGGCAAGTGTGTATTTTTCAAAGGTTTCCCGTCCAGCAGCCTGCGCCGAACGGGTAGATTCGGGGGCTAAACCGCACGATTGTGCACCCAATGGGACACCGGGCTCGTTCATGATTAATGGCTGACCCATAAGCGGCGCTTCTGCTTACACCGCGACTTCATCTGGAGCTGAAACGATTACCCTTCATTCGCTGAGGGTGGGTTGGAGGACGGCAATGGCAAAGTGGGCCAAATGCGCAGCGCCTTCGTCGAGCTGGAGCCAGCGCACCGCACAGTGCTTCTTCAAGTAGTCGGTGACTTTTGCCTCGCTGATACCCAACACTTCGGCCAGACGTGCGCGATATTCTTTTCCGCGGCGGGCGTGACGGCCTGCGCGGCCGCCGCGCAGCCACTGCTCGATACCCGCGCGCAGGCTGTCACAGGCTTCGACGTAATAATGCGCAGTCTGGTCGGCGTCAGAGATGAGCAGCACGCCCGGACCAACCGGCGCCTGGTCCGCAGTTTCCAGCGTTAGCGGGAGCGGCGGCCCGGCCATGAACTGGCGAAGCATCGATTCGAGTTTGGCCATCCGCGAAGCCAGCGCCGGCTCGCCGGTGCGCGCCTGATAGCGGACTTCGAAACGGGAAGGCCCGGGTTCGGGCATCGGAACCGGCGCGGCGGAGGCCTCTGCGGCTGGCCGCGGGGCCGGCGGAGCGCCGGCAAGCTCCACGCGCACCGCAGCACTCTTGCCGCCGCCAGCAGCGGCCTCGCGCTTTTTGCGGCGTTTCCGCCCACCCCGACGTCCCCGGCGGCGTTTCTTCTTCGCCGGAGCAGGTTGTGCTTCGGCTGGCACTTCGGCGCCAAACAAACCAAAGTTAGCCCCTACAGGTTCCTCAGCAATGGAACCCTTCGTCGCGCTCGGGACAGGCCTGAAGCCTGTCGCTATGGTTCCCCTTGCTTCGTCACCTGCAGGTGACTGTTCAATGCTGGGAGACGTGCCGTTGCCCCCGAGCCGCTCGAGGGCCGCGTACGCCCTTTTTTTCCAGTCGGAGCGGCGGAAGCGTTCGGCGGCAATGCCGTACCAGTGCAAAGCTTCTTCGCGCGCGCCGGCGGCCTCCTCGAGAGCACCAAGCTCGTAGGCCACCATGGCGTCTTTGAACTTTTCGAAAAGCGCGGTCAGTTGCCCGAGCGGATCGTTGCCGGACTTGGCCCTGCGGATGCGCGCCTGGATTTGCCGCCAGTCTGCCATTCGGAAACATTCTAACAGTCGGACGCGTTTACGGCCAGTTCCGTGCCTGTGAATCGGCGGCGCGCGATAGAATCACCCCGTGGACGCAGCCGAGAAAACAGCATGGGTTGTGGAGCGGGCGCGCACTGTGGGATTTGACCTGTGCGGTGTGGCCGCCGTGGATGACTACATCGCCGAAGCCGCCCAACTGCCGGAATGGCTCGAGCGCGGCTACGCCGGCCAGATGCGTTACCTACACGATCCACGGCGGCAGGACCCGCGAAAGGTCGTCCCGGGCGCGCGCAGCATCGTCGTTTGCGCACTGAGCTACAACACCGACCAGCCGTATTCCACCGAAGTACTGCCTGACTTGGAAGCGCCGCGCGGGTGGATATCGCGCTACGCATGGGGCGACGATTACCATGAGGTGCTCGGCAGCCGACTTGAAACGTTGCTGGCTGCGATGCAGTGTCAATTCTATGAGCCGTTTGAGGCGCGAGCGTACGTGGACACCGGCCCGGTGGTGGAGCGGCTGGCAGCGAAATGCGCGGGGCTGGGCTGGCTGGCGAAAAACACTTGCCTGATCAATGAACAGATCGGCTCATGGCTGTTTCTGGGCGTCATCGTCACCACGCTGGAGCTTGCGCCGACGCTTCCACTCGAAGGACCTCCGCCGGAGCAGTGCGGGCAGTGCACGCTGTGCATCGAGGCGTGCCCAACGGAGGCCATCGTCGCCCCCTACCTGCTGGACCCACGGCGGTGCATCTCGTACCTGACGATTGAGCTGCGAGGCGAAATCCCGGAGGAGTTCCACCGGCCGATGGGCCGTCACGTGTTCGGCTGCGACCTCTGCCAGGAAGTCTGCCCGTGGAACCGCCGTGCGCCCATCTCACGTTTGGCCGAGTTCAAGCCGCGCCAATTGCCCTCAGCCACAGGTGACTTCGCCCCGGCGGATGAGAGGGAAAGCAAAACGCGAAATCCGAAACTCGGCAACCGGGGCGCTTCCTCGGACGGTGGCGCTGTCGCTGCAAGTCCAAGCACTGGCCACACTCTTTTTGCGCCGGAGCTGGAGTGGGTGCTGGCGCTGACCCGCGACGAATTTACTGCGCTGTTCCAAGGCAGCGCCGTCAAGCGCACGAAGTGGCAGGGGTTGGTGCGCAACGCGTGCGTGGCGCTTGGGAACTGGCTGGCAAGACAGAAACGCCCCGGCGGGGAGCCCGAGCCTTTCCCAACTCGGGCTCGCCCGCCAGAGAGCGTTCGTCCCCCGCAGAGAGCACCTCGTTGCGATTCCGTTTACGACCGCGCGGTGGCCCTGCTCGAACAACTCGCTGCGAGCGACGACCCGGTTATCGCCTCCCACGCCCGGCAGGCGCTGAATTGCGGCGCCCCCGACTAAGGGTTGTTCGGGCTGGGAATCGTCTTGTTGTTGCCTCCGACTACGCCGAAGTAGGCTGTGTCGTAACCACGAACCTTGTTGTTCGTGACTTCCGAGTTGGAGAGAAAGTCCGCGATGCCGAAATCTCCATGAGGACCGTCTTCTCCTGTTTCAAAGACCCGGTTGTTGTTGACGACCACGACGGCGGCCGGGGCAAAGAGACCGTTGATGACGAAGATTCCGACGTCAGCATTGCCCTCCATGAGGTTGTTCCGGCGCACGATAGCATCACCTGCATCGAACAACAGAATCGCCGTGGCGGCAAAGTTGGATGCTCCAAGCCACTGATTGCCAGCAATGTGGTTGTGCTCGACCATTCCCCTGGCACCGAATCCGAGCTGCAAACTATTGGCAGCGAGATTCTCCTGAGTGGCCGAAGAGCCAATAGTGTTGTGATGAATGTAGCAGTCCACGTCACCATTGCAGACAATCCCGCTCTTCTGGAACAGGGACAACTGATTCTGAGCGATCTCAACCGACTTGGTGGCCGGATGCGTGCCATCGAAGGGAGCGTTGCGCACCTCGATGGCATTGCCTTCCTGACAGCCGCTGGCGCCCTGGTTCAGATTGAAGACGGTGTTCATTGTGATCGAGCCTGCTGCCCCGTCAAACAGAATTCCCCGTAGGCGTTCATCCGGCACGCCGCCTTCGTGGCACACATTCGCCAAGCTGGAGGTGGTGATGGTCAGGTTGCGGACATGGGCCGTCGGGCCTCCGTTCCTCACGACGGCACCGAGGAATGGTCCCGTGGCAGGATCTACGGCAGTAATCGTGTACCCGTTTCCGTCGAGCGTGAAGCCGTCAGGAATCAGAATTGTCATATCGGTCGTGCAGTCGGCGGTCAGCGACATAATCTTGTTGAGGTTGTCAAAATTGAACACGCATTGAGCGCTGACCCCCGGGGACACAAGTAAGAACGACCCCCAGAGGAAAAAAACTCCACAAACGTTTCTCATGCGCATGACTCCTCTGTGCTTGATTTCAAATCGAACTGTTGCGAGCCGGCCCTGGGGAGGGTCATGAGGAAACCAAGGCCAGACACGCAGCTGATACATTACGTAAGAATCTGCTACAAGCGGCAGGATGCGACACGGAGCAAATGTCGCAATTTGACGGGTACCAGTCGGCCAAACGGGGAATCCAGTGCCCCCCCGGCATCAGCCTTGAACAGCCCCGGATTTAAGGTCTAGAAGTACGCCGGTATGTGTGCCGCTTCCGCCCTCTCAGAAAACCAGTGGTGTCCGCTCACGACCAGACCGCCGGGGAACAGCTTCCCAATCACGACCGGCTCAACGGCTGGAAAGAAATCGCCGCGCATCTGGGCAACAGCGTGCGCGCCGCGCAGCGCCGGGGGCGGGAGCTGGGACTGCCGGTGCACCACATCCACACGCTGCGCGGCCAGATTGTCTTCGCCTCGATGCAGGAACTCGACCGCTCGCAACTCATGAAGGGGCGAGCATTCGGCCGCGGCTTTCCAGTAGGTCAAGACCAGGTCAACCTGGCGCGTCTGGCGTTGCTTGCGGAGAAAAAATTCGACCGCGTGCTGCGCTCCGGGGTTGCCAACGCTGCTCGGGCGGAACTGCTCTGCCAAGCATGCCCTACCTGGCACTCCAATGGCCAGTCGGCAGTGGATAGCCGGCGCGCACGGGCGCTGCTCGAATGCCTGGCGCGCTCGGCTGATTCAGTCATCGCCTCCCGAGCCCGTTCCGTTTTCCGTCGCCTGCATCGCACCGGAGAGCGGTAGTTGCGCGCTAGTGCCGGATTGACACCTCCTTAAGGCGTGGGTAGGCTTGGGGCCTTACGAAAATCGAACCACACGGGAGGGACACGCAATGCGCAAGCTGCGGTGCGTTCGGCAGATGACCACGGCCACGGTGCTCGCAGGGGCGATGCTGTTCGCACTGGCGGGCTGCAAGCGCGAGGCGCCGCCCGCCGAAGAGCCGGTGGCGTGGCCGGAGGTTCCCGGCTACGCGGCAATGCCCATACCCGCCGACAATCCGATGACCCGCGCGAAAGTCGAGCTGGGCAAGCAGCTTTACTACGACACCCGGCTCAGCGGCGACGGTTCGCGCTCCTGCTACTCCTGCCATCTGGAAGAATACGGGCTTACCGACGGCAAGCCGAAAGCCATCGGCGCCTATGCCGTTGAGCTGCCGCGCCGCAGCCCGACTCTGTGGAATATCGGCTATCACAGCGCTTTCTACTGGGATGGCCGCAGCGGCTCGCTCGAAGCGCAGGCCAAAGCCGCGTGGACCGGCGGCAACATGGGCGTCTCCGGCCGTGACGGTCGCCCGAGCACAGAAGATATCTGCCGCAACCTGATGGCTATCGAAGGCTATGCCCGCCAGTTCCGCGAAGTGTTCGGCGACGCTGGCTGCACGGCTGACAACGTCGTGAAAGCCATTGCCGCATTCGAACGCACCATCGTCATCCCCGCCGATTCCGCCTGGATTCGCTTCCGGCAGGGCGAGGCAACCGCATTCAGCGAAGAGGCCCGCCGCGGGTGGGAAATCTTCAGCGGCAAAGCGCGCTGCACGAATTGCCATGACGGCCTATTGCTGACCGACCTGCAGTACCACAACGTCGGCATCGGCTGGGACGCGAAAGCCAAAGAGATGGCGGATAAGGGCCGGTTTGCCGTCTCGGGGCAGGAGAAAGACACCGGCGCTTTCAAGACGCCCACGCTGATTGACGTTGCCCGCCGCTCGCATTTCTTCCACGACGGCAGCGCCGATTCGCTCGAAGAGGCTGTGGACATCATGCTCAGCGGCGGAATCAAGAATCCACAACTCGACACGGCTAACCTGCAGCCGGTGAAACTGACTGCGCAGGAGCGCAGCGACCTGCTCGCATTCCTGCGTGCACTCAACGCAGAGTACAAGATTCAGCAGCCTGCGCTGCCTTGAACGGGCGCAACTCAGGCATTTAGCCAGTGGGGGGAAAGGCAGTGCCGTGAGTTGAGAGGGTCACGTTCGGGCTGTATAATCTAGCGTTGGGTTTTTCATTCGCGCAGACAATAACCCATCGCTTTATTCTCGAGCGAAATCCACTGACGCCACAGGAGGATTCCATGGCACATCAGCTTCCCCCACTACCCTATGCTTTCGACGCGTTGGAGCCGCACATTGACGCGAGGACGATGGAGATTCACCACGACAAACACCACGCCGGCTACGTAAACAACCTGAACAAGGCCCTGGAAGGGCACGCCGAACTGCAGAAGCTCTCGCTGGACGAGCTGCTCGCCAGCCTGAACAAAGTACCGGAAAACATCCGCACCGCGATACGCAACAACGGCGGCGGGCACTGGAACCATTCGCTGTTCTGGCAAATTATGAAAAAGGGGGGCGGCGGGGAGCCCAAGGGCGAACTGGCCGAGGCCATCAAGAAGACCTTCGGCTCGTTCGGCGACTTCAAGTCCAAGTTTTCGGCCGCTGCCGCGGGCCGTTTCGGCTCGGGCTGGGCCTGGCTGTTCCTCAAAGACGGAAAGCTGGTGGTAGATTCCACACCGAACCAGGACAACCCCATCATGGACGGCGGCAAGCCAGTCATGGGACTGGATGTCTGGGAGCATGCCTACTACCTGAAATATCAGAACCGCCGCGCCGATTACATCGAAGCGTGGTGGAACGTCGTGAACTGGGATGCCATCGCCGAGCAGTACGCCAAGGTGAAGAAATAGTTTGGGCTTCTCGAAATGACAACTGGTCTTGGGGATGCATGGCTCGGCGCGTTGGAGGTGTTGTGAAGGCTGCCTTTCGGCTGCGGTGAATCATCTCTCTCAGAATGCACCGCGTCCGGGCAGCAGCAAACAGGCCGGCCAACGCGTGGCAGCAAGTGGTGGGGTCTCGCCCCCAACTATTCCGTGGATTGACGAGTTGCAAACTCGGCGGCTTCCGCCACCGCTGCCGCCTGCCCGGTGGCTGCAGAACAGTCTGGGGTCGTTAACCATCGCTCCGGCCCCGAAGCAGCCCGCGACGACCCCTGCGCATGCTAAGATGGCGCTTCGTTACCCGGCATCCGGAGGCTCGTGTGAAGACGATTCTTCTGCAGAGCTCACTGTTGCTTCAAATTAACATTCAATTTCCCACTGACGCCACTAGCAACGAGCAGATCGTGCTTCGGTGGATTCATTTCGTTGCCGGCACCACGTGGCTCGGGTTGCTCTACTACTTCAATTTCGTGGGAATGCCCGTGATGAAACAACTGGACAACGGCTTCCGAAGCAGGGTGTTTGCCGCGTTCATGCCCCGGCTGATGTGGTACTTCCGCTGGGCGGGCGTCATCACGGTGCTGGCAGGCCTGCGCTATTACGTGATTTCCATGAAGATCGCTGCCGCAAACGCGGGCGACCCGGGATTAATGTGGCGCTGGCTGGGCTGGTGGCTGCTGGTCTGGCTTCTCGCATACGCCATTATTCATTTCCTGCTGCAGCCTGCCGCAGGCGCCCTGAATAACGGCTGGGTCCTGGCTCTGCTGGTGGGATTTATTGTAGTGGCCACGTCGTGGCTGGTGCTTTCGCTGCTCGCGCATCCGATGGCCAGCAATGAAGTGCTTTCGATTGGTGTGGGCGGCGGGCTCGGCCTGATCATGCTACTGAACGTGTGGGGCATCGTCTGGCGCGCGCAGAAGCGGCTGATCCGCTGGACGGAAGCCGCAGTCAACGAGGGCAAGCTGATGCCACCGGAGTCCACAATACTGGCGCGCCGCGTGTACTTGGCCAGCAAAGTCAACTTCTGGCTTTCTTTTCCCATGCTGTTCTTTATGGGTGCTGCCGATCACTATCCGTTTCTTTCGTCGGCTGTGCACTGATATCATCCTGAGCAGAGGCGTGAAGAAGGCAGCCCGTTTACCGCGCCACGATGCGCGTCTGACGTGGTGAGATCAGTTCGTAAATGTAGCCGCGCCAGTGGATGCGCCGGGTGAGGGCCGCCCGCGAAAGGTTCCACGTGTAGAGCAGTGGTACCAGCGGCGACAAAAACGTCCACACCCAGCTCTGCCGCAAGAGCTCCGGCTGCCGTTCCGGCCACACGTCTGCTACCGCCAGCAGTCGCACCAGCCCGCGCAGCGCGCTCAGCAAAAGCACCAGCGATAGCAGCAGCGCAATGTGAAGCACGGGCCGCCCCTGCGCCGCGCGCCCCACCAGCACGACCAGCCCGAAAAGCACCGTCAGTGTGTAGGAGCCATGTAATGCGAGCGCACCAGCCCACAAATCCGGCGCATAGACGCGTGTAATGGTAATCTGCCGGTTGGTGAACTCGAGCAACGCTTTCAGGTCATACGATTGCCGCGAGGGCACCAGACACTGCGGAAGAAACTCGATGCGCCGGCTGGCGGCGCGCAGCGCCCGGGTCATCGCCCAGTCATCGCTCGCGGCGCCCTGCCAGGATTCCAACACCCCGGCGTCATCAAAGGTTTCGCGGCGAATTGCTGTGCCACCGCCCCAGCAGAAGTTTCTTTTGTGGCCACCGAGCAGCGAAACAATCGGAGCGTTCCACGCCGAAGCCAGCGCGCTGGCCAAGCCTGCGCCCGGCAGCAGCCAACGAAATGTAGTTGCGGCGCCGATTTTCGAGTCCGCCAGTGAGGCGACCATCTGCGCCAGCCAGCGGCGACCGGGCCGGCCGTCGGAATCGGCAAACACTAACACTCCGAACCCGGGCGGCAGTCTTTCGACCGCCACGCGCAGATTGTTCACCTTCTCAGCGCAGCCGGAAGGTTCGCCGGCAAGGACGACGTGTGCCGGCCGGCGGCTGCTGGCCATGACTCGCCGCACCACTTCGTGAGCCGGGTCGTGCGTGCCGGCCAGCACGAAAAACAATTCATAGTCGGGATAGTCGAACAAAGTCAGCGCGGTCAGATTAGCTTCAAGCTCCGGTTCGGCACCCTTCAGCGGACAGATGACCGCAACACGGGGCGTATAAATTCCAGTTGCCGACTGCAGGCTCCGCTGAACAAACCGCCGCCAGCTGAACGCCTGCCATAACCCGTAGATTGCAAGCAGAATCTGGATTCCCGCGAGAATAAGAATCAAGGTGATCATGTCGCGGGGAGCATAGCAGAAATCGCAGGCGGTTCGAACGCCGGGACTATTTCTGACGGCGAGGACGGAATGTTTCGCGCAGAACTCGGTTGGTCAGCCGTATCAATTCGCTGCGGAACTTAGCTGCGGAGCGGCGCGCACGATCGAGCATCGAAGGGTCCAGCAGCAGTGCGCAGCGGTCAGCGAACGGCCCGCCGGCTTCGCTCTGCCGGCGTTCGGTGCGAGGGGTTGCCGCCCAACGCGCGGTCAGCCCCTCATAGATCGCCAGGTCACGGCGAAATTCGAAAACGTCGTTCGGGTTCCAGCGCCGGATGCGGGCCAGCTCTTCGAGAGAGATTTCGCGGAATACTTTTACCGCCTGAGCATGGGTCATGCCGCGGCGGGCTCGCCGCCTCGGCTTCGGCAGATAGCGCGGCAGCACGCTTTCCGCATGCATGACCGCAAACAACAGCGATTCGCGGCGCAGTGCGTCCAGCATTTCTCTATATTGCTCGGGGTTGGATTTCAGCTCCGGGCGTTTCGAAGCGGAGATGTAGCGATCGGCAAACATGGCGACCGCCTGGCCGCGATCGAGGGTTGTGAGAATTTGCGCCAGTGCCTGCCGCGCCTGCGCTGCAAGTTGTCTCTTGGTCCGTTCCATCCCCGCCTTTTCTCGTTACGCGAATGCAGCTGCGGTGCAAGCCCGCACCCCCGTCCGGCTGGCAAGCAGAAAGGCCCGGCGATGTGTTGCCGGGCCTAGGTCATTGTAGCTTTTGTGAGAAGCCCGCCTCCAAGCTTTTCAGTGCACCGGCACGACGGCTTGCTCGCGCCTGGGGGGCTTGGCCGGCGAGCCGGCGGGCCGCTCGGTGGCTGTCTTCTCCAGCGTGCGTTCGAGCACTTCCTCGAGCGTGTGCACAAAGTGAATCTGCAGGCCTTCGAGCATGTGCGGCTGCAAGTCTTCCTTCACGTTCTGTTCGTTCTGCGCGGGCAGGATGACTTCCTGAATCCCAGCGCGCTTTGCACCCAGGACTTTTTCTTTGATTCCCCCCACCGGCAGGACCACTCCGGAGAGCGAGATCTCTCCTGTCATGGCCACCCGCGGACGCACGCGCCGGCCGCTCAACAGGCTGACCAGCGCAGCAACCATGGCCACCCCGGCCGATGGACCGTCCTTGGGAATGGCCCCGGCTGGGACGTGGACGTGGATGTCTTCGCGGCGGAAGAAATCCGGGTCAATGCCGTATCGCTCAGCGTTGGCGCGCACCCAGCTCAGCGCCGCGCGCATGGATTCCTGCATGACTTCGCCGAGGTGGCCAGTCATGGTGAACTGCTTGCCGCCGCGCATCCGGCTCGCTTCGATAAAGACGATGTCGCCGCCGGCCGGCGTCCACACCAGGCCGACGGAAACGCCCGGCTGCTTGACCCGCTCCTCGATTTCTTTTTCGGTACGAAACTTCGGCACACCGAGCATCTCCCGAACTGTTTCGGGGTGGACAATGAGTTTTTCCGACTTGCCTTCGGCAATCTGCCGGGCCTGCTTGCGGATGACCGTGGCGATGTTCCGCTCCAGGCTGCGCACGCCGGCTTCGCGCGTGTAGCTGTGGATGATTTCGCGCAGGGCTTCGTCGGTGAGTTCGATCTGTTCGCCGAGCTTGATGCCGTGCTCTTCGGCCTGCTTCGGCACCAGGTAACGGTTCGCGATGTGGATCTTTTCCTCCTCGGTGTAGCCGGGCAGCTCGATGATCTCCATGCGGTCGCGCAGCGGCTCGGGGATGGGATCCATCCAGTTGGCTGTGGCGATGAACATCACGCGAGAAAGGTCGAAGGGCACGTCGAGGTAGTGATCGCGGAACTGCGAGTTCTGCTCGGGGTCCAGCACTTCCATCAGCGCCGCGGCCGGATCGCCGCGGAAGTCGCGACCGAGCTTATCCACCTCGTCGAGCATGAAAACGGGGTCATTCGTCTCCGCACGGCGGATTCCCTGGATGATCTGCCCCGGGAGCGCTCCGATATAAGTGCGTCGGTGGCCACGGATTTCAGCTTCGTCGTGCATCCCGCCCAGCGAGATGCGCACAAACTTCCGGCCCAGTGCCCGCGCAATGGACTTGCCCAGCGACGTCTTGCCTACGCCAGGCGGGCCGACGAAGCACAGAATCGGTCCCTTCATGCCGGGCCGCAACTTCTTCACGGCCAGGTATTCCAGAATCCGTTCTTTCACCTTTTCAAGGTCATAATGATCTTCGTCGAGGATTTCGCGCGCCTTGCTGATGTCAATCACTTCCGCCGCAGACGACTTCGCCCACGGCAGCGCGGTCATCCATTCCAGGTAGGTGCGGGAAACCATGTATTCGGCCGATGCCGGCGTCATCTTTTGCAGCCGTTTTAGTTCGCGCTCACATTCCTTGCGCGCTTCGGCCGGCATGCCCGATTCCTGTACCTTTTTCCGCAGCTCCTCGATCTCCGATTCCATGTCGGCTTCGCCCAGTTCCTTCTGAATCGCCTTCATCTGCTCGCGCAGCAGATATTCGCGCTGGCTCTGGCCGACCTGCTCCTGCACCTGCTCCTGAATCTTGCTGCGCAGTTGCAGGACCTCCAGCTCCTTGCTCAGCTCGACAATCACCGTCTCCAGCCGCTTGCGGATGCTCGGTGTCTCCAGCAGTTCCTGCCGCTTCAAGGTAGGAATTGACGGCAGCGTCCCGGCAATGAAATCGGCCAGCCGCCCGGCATCCGTGATGTTCGGGGCGACGGCTTGCAGGTCGTCAGAAAGTTGTGGCGAGCGGGCTACGACCTCGCCGAACAGCTCTTGCGCATTGCGCTGCAAAGCGGTCAGCTCCGAACCTCCCACATCCAGCACATCGGGCAGGACTTCGACCCGCGCGCGCAGGAACGGCTGTAAAGCGACAAATTCAGCAACCTGTATCCGTTCCAGACCCTCCAAAAACACCACCAGGTTTCCGTTCGGCATGCGCACAACCTTGTGCACGCGCCCGGCAGTGCCCACATGGTGTAGGTCACTGCCTGCAGGCTCTTCGATCCGCGGGTCGAGCTGCGCCACCACGCCGATCACCTTCTCTTCGCCGGTCAACGACTCCATCAGCCGCAGCGAACTTTGCCGGCCCACCGTCAGTGGTAGCACGGCACCGGGGAACAGCACCGTATCCCGCACGGGCAGGATGGGCAATTCTTCGGGAATGCGAATTCGAGGCTCTGTCATCAGTCCCCCTAGGCGGCCCATGATGCCCTATGCAAGCATCCCGGGCGCCAACCCTACAGATTTAGATGCGGCCGACGGTCGTTAAGTTCCAATGCAATGTCGCCGCACTAAGCAAATCTTAGCACCTTATACTCAGGTACGCAAATCGGAATAAGCCACAGATTATAAATGTAATACCCCATGGTTCCGAATGTCGACAAGCAACACCGTCCGCTATTATCCAACCCGGTTTAATCCTTTCAGCAAACACACACCCGCAAAAGCGATCGCACGGGAAAGCTGATCCCTGCGTTGCTGACCCGAGGCGGTTCAGAACGCCAAAATGCGGTACACCGGGTTGAATGACCAGTTAAGGGCAGGCGGGAAAGTTTCGCCGGACGTATTCCAAGGCCTCGTTCCGGTCGCGCAATTGGCCCTCGAGTTGGGCGTCTTCGACGGCTTGCAGGATCTGCCGGAACTGCGGGCCGGGCCGGTACCCCATCTGCTTCAAATCCTCGCCGGAGAGGAGTCGTGGGGGCCGCACTTGTTCCACGGGGGTTTCTCTCAGAAAGCGGCGAACGAATTCGTGATTGTCCAGCATCCCGTGGCTGCCCAAGCAGTCGAGCCGGTGCAGCTCAAGATGTTCTTCAAACCGGGGCAGACGCACGAAGCGCTTCAGCGTTGCTGGACGCATCTGCTGAACATCTTTGAAGCGCAGATGGTTGGCCACGAGCGCGGCAATCTGTTCGGTGTCATCGTTCGAGAAGCGGAAGCGTCGGCAGATGTCCTCGGCCATGCGCGTGCCGACCTCCACGTGCTGGTCGAAACGGATGCGCCCGCCGGGCCCATCAGGCGGAGTAAACGTTGGCGGCTTGCCGACGTCGTGCAGCAGCACGCCCCAGGCCAGCGTAGGCGAGCATCCCCGCGGCAGCCGCTGGAGCATCAGCAGCGTGTGCACCCAGACGTCGCCCTCAGGATGAAACTGCGGCGGCTGCTCGACTCCCTTCATGCGCGCGATTTCCGGCAATAGCACTGCCAACAGGCCGGTTTCGTCGAGCAGCTCAAACGCGCGGCGCGCCGCGCCTTCGGTGAGCAACCGGGTCAGTTCCTCGCGCAATCGCTCGGCTGAAACCGCCGACGCCGCAGGCGCCAGCTTGCAAATCGCCGCAAACGTCGCCGGCTCGATGACAAACCCGAACCGCGCGGCAAAGCGAACAGCGCGCACCATCCGCAGCCTGTCTTCGGTGAACCGCCGCTCCGGTTCACCGATGGCGCGAATGACACCGGCCTTCAAGTCCTGCCGCCCGCCGACAAAATCAAGAACCTCGCCGGTGCGCACGTCCATCAGCATGCCATTGATGCTGAAGTCCCGCCGCAGGGCGTCTTCCCGCGGCGAGTCGGTGTATTCGACCCGGTCGGGGTGGCGGCCGTCCGAATAATCGATGTCGGAGCGGAACGTGGCGACTTCCACCTGCACGCCATCTTCCACCACAATGACGACTCCGAACTGCGCCCCGACCAGCAGGCTGCCGGGAAAAAGTTTCTGAACGCGAGCCGGCGTCGCATCGGTGGCAACGTCATAGTCGCCGGGCTCGCGGCCAAGCAGCAGGTCGCGCACGCAACCACCCACCAGATAGGCTTGGTTTCCGGCATCGTGCAACTTGCGACAGATTTTTTCCGCCAGTGCGCGCGGGGTCATTTCTAGTCTATTATCGCTTGGCAACGCCAAGGCGCCAACCGCGACCCTGTCTATCCAATCTTGCCGATGCGCAGGATCAGGCTGGTGAGGTCGTCGTGCTGCTGCGCGTGGCCCACGAACGCGTCCACCAAAGCCATCAGGCGTCTGAGTGAATCCTGCGCAGTGTCCGCGCGGAGCATCCCCACCGCTTCGAGCAAGCGGGATTCGCCATACTCGTCCCCTTGTGGATTCACGGCTTCGATAAGGCCATCAGTGAACACAATCAGGCAGTCACCTTCCCCGAGCGTAATCGTGCCCTGCTGGTAGCTTGAGAGAAAGTCAATTGCCAGCGGTACATCGCCGGCCGACAGCCGTTCGATTCCCCCCGTGTTGCGCTGAAGAATCGGGGCATTGTGGCCGGCGCAGACGTACTCCATCGTGTGCGTTGCCGCGTTCAGTTCGGCCAGAAACGCCGTCGTGAAGCGCATCCCGCGCAAGCTGTGCTCGCAGGTGAAATGATTCAGGCCAGCGACCAGTTCCAGCAGCGAGCCAGGCCGTGCCGCCAGCCCGCAGGCTGGCATAAAAGGTTGCCATCAGCAGCGCCGCGGGAACACTTTTTCCCGCAACGTCGGCCACGACCAACAGCAGGCGCGGGTCCCCGGTGCGGGCCGGGCGCAGAAACGCGTCGTAGTAATCGCCCGCCACCGTGTTGGCAGGCCGCGTAAGAAACGCGATGTCCACCCCGGGCAGGCGAGGGGGCTCCTGGGGCAGCAGCCAGTTCTGGAATTCGCGGGCGATTTCCAGGTCGCGCTTCATCGTGACCCGGTCGGCCAGCTCGAGCGCCAGCAAGAACAGCAAGGTCAACACGCCCAGCGCCGACAGGTTAGAGTGCATGCGCCCGGCCGGCGTGCCGATGCCCACCCTGCCCATCACGAGCAAAACCGGCGCCAGCAGCAAGAACACGCGGCGGGCGGGCGAGAGCTTGGTCAGCAGTGCCCAAAAGAAGGCCTGAGTAACTTTGAACGCGCGTTTCGCGCCACGCTCCTGCGCAAGCGCAGTCCAGTCCACTTCACGTGAGTAGAGACCATAGCCCGCCCGCGCCTCGGCATGGAATTGCCGCCATAATTCCTGGAGTTTCAGGCCGTCGGTCACCCGCTGCCAGAATTTCTCTATCCTTCCTTGCCATGCGCTGGCTTTAAAAGAGAGCCCCGTCTGAGCCGACTGAGACATGGGCTGCGATTATAGCGCGGGCATGCAGAAAACCGGTTCCGGCTATTCGTCTTCGGGAAGGCCCAGCGAGCCGCCGAACTGGATTTTTTCGAAGCCGAAGCGGTCACGCAGGCGGTCGGCGGCGCGGGCCAGCCGTTCGAGTTTTTCTCGTCGCCCGGCATCGAGCAGGCTGAGCTGCGGCGCGGCGTGCTCGAAATTCGAAAGCGCCACACCCAGCAGGCGGATTTTCCGGGTGCGTTCGCGGTGCTGTGCAAACATTTGTCGCACCGTAGCCAGCACAACGCTGTCGAGGTCGGTGGGCTCCGGGAGCGTTCGGCTGCGAGTAATGGTGTGGAAACTTGCATAGCGTATCGTCAGCGTGACCGTGCGCGCCAGCAAGCCGGCATCGCGCAGTCGCTTGGTGGCTTTCTGGCAGAGCCGGCTCAGCATCGGCTCCAGCACGTCCAGCGCATCCACATCCATGCCGAAAGTGTGATTGTGGCCGATGGACTTGGGCTCGGCATCCATCAGGAATTCGCAGGTGTCATCGCCGCGTGCTTTCCGCCACAACACGGTGCCCCACCGGCCGAAGGCGACTTCAAGTTTTCCCCGCGGCGAGGCGGCCAGTTGCCCCACCGTGGCAATTCCCAGCTCGCGCAGACCTGCCTCGGTCACTCTGCCGATGCCGGGGATTTTGCGCACCGGCAGCGGCGCAAGGAATTCCGCTTCGGCGCCCGGCGGTACCCACAGCAGCCCGCGGGGCTTGGCCTGGTCAGACGCGACTTTTGCCACCAAGCGCGTCCGGGCCAGACCCATCGAACACGGAAGCTGCGTCCGCTGCCAGATTTCGCGCTGCAACCGATGCGCCGTCGCCAGCGGCGGGCCCAGCAAGCGTTCGCTGCCGGTCAAGTCCAGACAGGCTTCATCAATCGAGATCATCTCGACAGTCGGAGAATACCGCGCCAGGATTTCGGCGATGCGGTCGCTCCATTCGGCGTAGAGATGATGCTGACCGCGGAGAAACACTGCCTGTGGACACAGTCGCGCAGCGGTGCGCAGCGGCATCGCAGAATGGATGCCGAATTCGCGCGCTTCGTAGCTGGCCGCAGAGACGACTCCGCGCTGGTCGGGGCGCCCGCCGACGACTACCGGCTTTCCCCGCAGCTCCGGCCGGTAGAGCAACTCGACGGAGACAAAGAAGGCGTCCATGTCCACGTGAAGGATCGAGGGGTAGCAAGCAGCGCCCAGCACAGCGGCTTCGCTGTTGGCGGAGGCTTTCGATCGGAAGCGAGCCAGTCTGGGCATCTCCACTCCGATTCTTCGAGTCGGGAAACCGCGCGCGGCGGCTATCACGCACTGAAGCCCATAACGAACCTTAACCGGACAGTCTTGGCGGGGCCTGCGTCCCACCGTTCAGTCCGGGTGTCAGCCTTCGCTGCGCTCGGCGGAGAGGACTCGGGGGATACCTGCCAAGTCGTGCGTCAAGCGGATTCGTTCCCAGGCCCCCCCGGCATCGAACAGCGGCCGCACACGCGCAAGGGCATTGTAGCCCAGCTCGAGCACGATGATTCCGCCCGGCCGCAGCAGGCGCACTGCCTGCGCGATTATGGGTTTGTAGGATTCCGTCCCAGCTTGGCCTGCAAACAACGCTTCGGCCGGCTCGTGTTCACGCACTTCACGCGGGAGCAGGTCTGCTTCGTTGCGACCGATGTAGGGTGGGTTGCTTACAATCAAGTCAAAGGGTAGTGACGAGGGAGGAGGGATAGATGGCGAGTTTGCTTCAGCAAGCAATGGGCCTGATTGCAACGGCAGTAAGCAGTCGTCGCCCTCCAAAAATGCTTCGTCTCTCTCCGCGCAGGGCAAGCCATGCGCCGGAAACATGGTGAGCGAGTCGCCGCACTCGAAGGCGTCGAGCAGGTTGCACTGAACGAAATGGATCCGGTCCCCAACTCCGTGGCGCCGGGCGTTGCGCCGCGCGACGGCCAGGGCCGCGGCAGAAATATCCGTGGCGAAAACGTGCGCACCGGGCAGCTCACGCCCCAGCGCTATCGCCAGGCAGCCGGAGCCGGTGCCCACGTCGGCGATGCGCAAACCTCGCCCCCGCGGGATGCCCTCGAATTCCTCTTCCCAGTTCGGCGGACCCAGCCGCTCGAGCGCGACTTCCACCAGGTGCTCGGTCTCCGGACGGGGAATCAAAACGTCCGCCGTGACCTCCAGTTCCAAGCCCCAAAATTCCTGCCGACCGGTCAGGTGCTGCGTGGGTGTGCCCGCCATGCGGCGCTCTACCAGGTCGAAAAAGGCAGCTAGTTGCCGAGCGTCGAGCGGTTGTTCGGGGTGGGCGTAGAGCCAGGTGCGGTCGCAGCCGAGCGTATGCATCAGCAGCAGTTCGGCCGCCAGCGTGTGCGAAGGCACGCGCGCCTCGCGCAGCCGCCGCATCGCTTCTTTCAATGCGCCGCGGACGTCGGCGGATTGTGAGCTGTGCCCTGCCGCTTGTGGGGGGTGAAGAGCCATAGCCCCAATCAGGCTTCGACAAGTTCCTTGTTCAGTCGCTCGGTTTCGTAGTGCGCAACCAGCGCGTCCACCACGGGCCCGAGCTTTCCTTCCATGACTTCGTTCAACTGGTGCAGCGTGAGCCCGATGCGGTGATCGGTGACGCGGTTCTGCGGGAAGTTGTAGGTGCGGATTTTTTCCGAGCGGTCCCCAGTTTTCACCTGGCTGCGGCGCTCGGCAGCAATCTGTTCATGCTGGCGCGAACGTTCCAATTCGTAGAGCCGCGAGCGGAGCACGCGCAGCGCCTTGGCCTTATTTTTAATTTGCGATTTTTCGTCCTGGCAGGAAACCACCAGCCCGCTGGGCAGATGGCTGATGCGCACAGCGGAATAGGTGGTGTTCACCGACTGGCCACCCGGTCCGGAAGAGCAGAACGTATCAATGCGGAGATCTTTGGGATCAATCTTGATGTCAATCTCGTCGGCTTCGGGCAGCACCGCAACCGTCGCGGCCGAGGTATGCACACGGCCCTGCTGCTCGGTCTCCGGAACTCGCTGGACGCGGTGCACGCCCATTTCGTACTTCAGCTTGGAATAGACCTTCTGCCCCTGAATTGAGGCGATAATTTCCTTCAGGCCGCCCATCGAGGAGGGCGAGCTGCTCATCACCTCGACACGCCAGCCCTGCGATTCCGCGTAACGCGTGTACATGCGAAACAGCTCGGCAGCAAACAGCGCGGCCTCTTCCCCGCCGGTGCCCGCGCGAATTTCCAGAATGATGTTCTTGTCGTCGTTAGGGTCCTTGGGCAGCAAAAGGATTTTCAGGTTATGCTCAACCGCTTCCTTGCGCGCCTCCAGTGAACGGATTTCGTCGTGCGCAAGCTGCTTCAAATCCGCATCTTCGGCATCGCGGAGCATCTGTCGCGCGTCAGCCAACTGCTTTTCGACCTGCTTCCATTCGCGGTATTTCCCGACGACGTCGGAAAGCTCGGCGTGGGCCTTTGCCAGCCGCTGGAAGCGGGCCGAATCAGCCAGCACTTCGGGCGCGGAAAGCTGCGCGCCAAGCTCTTCGTAGCGAGCTTCGATCTGTTCAAGTTTTTCCGCCAGCTTCAGTTTCTCCATGTGCGTAATCGGTGGTTCGCGTCCCGGAAAACCTGCCGGGAGACGACAATACACTTCGAAATCGGAAGACGAGTGGAGAGCGGCTGCGTCCCGTGGGACGCGCTTGCGTCCGCTAATAGAATGCGGTGCCCATCAGACTGAACCTGCCTTCAGCATAGCCATCTGCGGAGCCAAAGTCAAACCCATGGCGCCACAGGTTTTGCGGCAACTCACGCTGCGATATACTGCGCGCGGTATGGGTGAGCAGGTTACTACCGGCCCTGCGCGGCGCGACGACGAATGGCTGTGGGGATTCTGGTATCCCGCGGCGCGCAGCATGCGCGTCCCGCGCGGCAAACTTGTGGCGGTGGAGATGCTGGGCACCGCGCTGGCACTGGGGCGTGAGGAGCACGGCCGCACCTTCGCCCTGTTCGACGCCTGCCCACACCGTGCCATGCCGCTTTCCTGCGGCTGGTTCGACGGCCAGCAGGTCGAGTGCCGCTACCACGGCTGGAAATTCGACCCGCACACCGGCCAGTGCAAAGAAATTCCTTCGCTGGTGGGGCACGAGAACCTGCGCGTCGAGCGCATCCACGCGAGAAATTTCCCATGTGAAGAAAGTGATGGCTACGTGTGGGTGTTTCTGCCCGATCCGGAGCGGCCCAACGAGCCGGTTCCGCCGGCGCCAAAGCTCCCGACCTTCAGCGACCGCTACGCGCTCACGCACCTGGAAGCCGAATTGCCTTGCACCATGGACAACGGCATTATCGGGCTGATGGATCCTGCGCACGGGCCGTTTGTGCATCAGGCGTGGTGGTGGCGCACCCGGCGCAGCATCCGCACCAAAGAGAAAACCTTCGAGCCGATTCCCAACGGCTTTCGCATTGCGCCGCACGAGCCTTCGCCGAACAGCGCCCCGTACAAGCTGCTGCGCATCTACGGCAAACCCATCACCACCACCATCGAGTTCGTGCTGCCGAACATGCGCTTTGAGCAGATTCGCTGCGGGCCATACTGGTTTTCCAGCCGTGCGACCGTTACCCCCATCAATCACAACCGCTGCCGGATCGATTTTGTCGCGGCGTGGAACATCTTCCGCTGGGTGCCGTTGCTGGTGCCGGTTTTTCGCGCCTTCGGCAAGCGTTTTATCGAGCAGGACCGCCGCACCATGGAAATTCAGTCCACGGGAGTGGCGCGGCAGCCTCGCATGATGCTGATTGACGACGCCGATCGGCCGGCAAAGTGGTATTTCCAGTTAAAAGCTCGTTATCTGGAGGCGAAGCGAACCGGAGTGGAGCCGCCGCACCCAGTACCCGGGCGGGTCACGCTGCGCTGGCGGAGCTAGCCTGCTGCGCTTGGCGGCGGAAGGCTCCCACCGTCACAAACACTGCCAGGGCCACCAGCACGCCATCGCGCGCCAGCGTACCCGGCCCAACGGCCTGGCCGATCCCAAAGCAGCCGCAGTCAATTCCCAGATGCTGAAAATAAGCCCATAGCATCACCGCCCAGAACCCGCCCAGCAGGACAGTCACCAACGAGGCTACGTATCGCAATACAATGCCGGCGGCGAGCAGCAGGCCGAGTAGCAGCTCGAACCAGGGCAGCGTGCGCGCGACAAAAATCACGCCCCATTCGGGCAGCAGCCGGTAGGAGTCAATCGAAAGTGCGAACAGCTCCCACGGCTGCGCGAGCTTGGTGTAGGCGGCGTACACAAGGACCAGCCCCAGAATCACGCGGGCCACCAGCAGCAGCCGGGCAATCATTTCGAGTCTTCGAGCAGCCGGTCCAGATAGCGCCGCAGAATGGGATAGCTCACCGCGCCAACGACCGGCGTCGTTTCGCCTCTGCGGGTGATGAATGTGGTGGGGGTAGAGCGCACCTGAAACGTGCGTGCGAGCGCACGGTCGGCATCAATGGCCTGGTCAATCTCCGGCGCGTTGAGTTTTTCCCGCAGCTTCGCCATTTCGGCTTCGCTCAGCACGCCGGCCAACGCAGACTCCAAGTCGCCCGATTCGGCCCATGCTTTCTGTTTCTCAAACAGTGCTTCGGACACTTTTTCAAACAGGCCGGCCTTAGCCGCGGCGTTTGCGTAACGCGCCGCGCGATAGGAGTGCCGGTGCAAGACGGTCAAATGTACGATCAGGAAGACCTTTCCCTCGGCGACGTACTCCTTCATCAGAGGGCGCAGCGTCTCCAGATGATAGGCGGCGCAGGCTGGGCACTGCATGTCGCTGAAAACTTCAACCGTAATGGGCGCATCCAGGGAGCCATAACGCTTGCCTTCCTGCGCAAGCGCAACCGCGGCTGCCCAAAGCAGCATGGGAAACAGGATTGCGGCACTTCGACGCAGAATTGGGGCTGCCATCCTGCACCTTCTACGCTATTCGATTGCGGCAAACAAGCGAAAGTTGGTCGCCCGCAGCAAACATCTTGGACTCCCCGTCACGAATTGCGCTGCCTGGCATCTGATTCCCCGGCGGTTCCAACATCTGCTTCGACGCTCGCCGATTTTTCCGGCAAGGGAGCAAACGCGCGGTGAATGCGGTACAGGACATACGCCGTGCTGGCCCCGGCGGGCAAGGCCAGCCACGGAGTGGCGAGCCCGACGAACACAGGGCCTCCGAGAAGTGCCATCCACAGCGGACCCTTCCGCACAGGAGCAAACGCGATTGCGAGGCTGCCCATTCCCCAGACCAACAGGAGCGCAAGCACTGCGCCTGAAAACAGCCATTGCCTTCCCGTCCTCCCATTGACGACCGCCATTACCAGGCGCAGCAGAAACGCAAACACCAACGCGGTGAAACTTCCCGTGAGTAGCGAAAGGAAGTACAGATTGAGCAGGCCGGGATGGGGAAGCTCCACCAGCACATGGTAGAACCACAGGCACGCCGTCATCGCGAAACAGCCAACGACTACGGCCGCCAGGTAGTACGCCAAACTGCCCCGTCGGGTCATAAGAATCAGATGCGGCGTTCAATGTTGGGAAAGTCGAGCCAGACCTTGACGCCGCAGAAATGGGAACCTTCGGTGCAGATGGGCGTCGCAACGCCAGCGCGTACGTGGCAGGGCGGGCCAATGTAACGCATCAACTCAGGGTGGACGGCGCGCACCTGTTCGACCTCTTCCATTGAGGCCTGATAAATCTCTTCCTGCGCGTTGAAACACGTGCGCATTTGCCACTTGTGCATCAGGTGGAGCAGCGATCCGGATTCGACCAGCCGCACCGCCTGGGCGTTGGGTAGCAGATAGAGCGCAATTTCAGCGGGAACGCCGCGGTCGAGCAACTCGTTCTTCGCCTGCCAGGCTTCCGCCATGGCCTGCTGGTACATTTCGCGGGCGCGGGCATTGGAACGAATCAGCATGGGCACGATGAAATCCGGTGCGCGGGTACTAGCCAGCGTCAGTAGCGGACGCGAGCCGGGCACCATGCGGTGGCGCTGGTCCTGGCTGTCAGCGGTGTGGCTGATTTTTTTGGCAAACGTGAAGTGGGCGTGCTCGAGCACGCGCATCACCGGTGCGTGTACGCCCACATTGAGCGTCTCGAGCCGGTAACGGTTCCGCGCGGGATTCATCAGGTGGTCGAGCGCATCCGAGTCACTGCACTGCCCGCGCGTGAGGCCGACCACTGCACGGTAGGCGGCTGCAATCACGGCCGGCGCCTCGAGGGAGTAATCCACCAGCTTTGAGGTCCGGCCCGCAAGATGCGCGTCGAACTCGCGTACGAAATCTTCGCCCTTCGCGGCGCCCTGGATTTGCTGCTGCCATTCAGGTAGCTCAGATTCATCGAGTGGGGCGTTGTCAAAGCGGTCGAAGAATTGCGGGTCCACCTCGCGGACGCGCTCGACCATCTGGCCGATCACTTGACGGGCTTCGGCGGGCGTGTCGCAAGCGGCCTGCATGCGCCACAGCCGGTGCAGCACGATGCCGCTCAGGGTGTGCACCATGGTGGTGAACGCCGCCACCGGCAAAACGTATCGGGCCACTTCGATCGCGCGTTTTTCCGCCTGCCGCTCGACTTTCTGCACGCGCTTCGGATGCGACATCCGGCTCAGATGCCAGATGTCAGCCAGGATGGCGCGGGCATCGGGCTTCAGCGCCTCAGTCAGTTCGCGATACCAGTACCAGGCGCGCGCGACAGCGCGCTCGTAGTTGCGGCGTTCCTCGGGGCCGAAACCGGGTTGCTCTTGCGGGACGTAGGCCCGGGGCTGGTCGAGCCGCACGTACCGCTGCGACTGCTGCTCGGAGTTGTAGAACGGATGCGCGTGCAGAAACGACCACACAAACTGCCGGCTGATATTCTCAAGTCCGAACTCGAAGTGCGCGTGCTGATAGACGGTGTGGTGGCCGCCATAGAACGTGGCTGCGCCGATGATCAGCCGCTGCTTGTCCGTGATTTCTTCGGGGCCGATTAGGCGCGGGGCGTAGCAAGTGCGCGCGGCGGCGATGGCGTGGTCGTAGGGGCGGGAAAAAAAGTTGCGCAGGGTTACGCGCGGCGCCGCAGTCTCTACCAGCAGTGGGTCCGGTGTGTGCGCCGGCTGCGTCGCCATCGCACGGCAATGTAGCAACGCGCATGGGTTCCGTCAACGCGGCACTGTGAATCCCGCGTCACGAAAACGCAGGGGCGTAGCAGCCCCCGCCCGAGCTCGGGACAGGCACTGCCTCCGGGTGCCGAGCCTGGAAGTAAGTTCGGAACGAAGCCAAACAAAACTATTTTTTCCGCTCGGCGTATTTGCGCTGGAAGCGTTCGACGCGACCGGCGGTGTCCACCAGCTTCTGCTTGCCGGTGAAAAACGGGTGGCAATTCGAGCAGATCTCCACGCGAATCATCGGGCCTTTGTAGGTCGAGCGCGTCTGAAAAGTATTCCCGCAGGCGCAGTGGACGGTGACTTCGTGATAGTCGGGATGGATATCCGGTTTCAAAGCAACTCCTTGGGCCGGCCGGTCTGCGCGGCGCGAGGTGCATTTCGACACCGCGTCGCTAGGCCAGCTTTAGAACCCTCATGATACGCGAAGCCGCCCGATTCGCCAAGCCGATGAGCATACCAGGCGCGCATCAGGACTTGTTTGGCGGAGAGTTTGCATCTGCCTCGGCTGCCACGGCAAGCAGTCTGTCCAAGGCAGCACGGTCGTAATAGACGCCGGCGGCCACAACGCCGGCTATCTTCCGCGTGTTGCGGATGTCAGCGAGTGGGTTGGCCTCGAGCAGCACCATCTCGGCTAGCTTGCCGCGCTCAAGCATTCCGGTCCTGCCGGTTTCGCCAAAGAACTGCGCGGCGTTGCGTGTGGCGGCCTGCAGGGCTTCCATCGGCGTCAGCCCGGCTTCGGCAACGAGCAGCTCGAGCTCATCATGGAGGCTGAAGCCGGGGTAGATGAACCGCGCGCCAAAATCCGTTCCGGCCAGGAACCGAACGCCGGCCTTTTGGAGCACACGCAGTCGCTCGACCGTGCCCTTCTGCACTGCCTGCCAGTCCTGCGGATCCTCGAACTGGTCGAGAACGTGCTGGAGCCGCCAGTAGTTCGCCAGGGCGGGGGAGATAAAGCGATTGCGTGGATCAGCCTCTTCGCTCAGGTCTTTCAAGCGCTGGTCCGTCACCCCGGGGGCAAGCAGGCGCGAATGATGAAAGGTTACCAAGGTCGGCACCGGATATGCCTGCTGTTGCTTCAGCGCCGCCGCGAACCGTTCAACTTCCTCCAGTTCGAGGCTCGCCTCTTCGGGTGACGTGAACACATGCTCGAAGCTCTTCTGCCCCGCTGCTGCCGCATCGGTCAGGGAAACGGCCTGTGGTGAATGGCCGGCCACGGGAAGGCCGGCGCGGTTGGCTGCCGCGAGGATGGCTTGGAAAATCTCCGCCGTGGTGTTCATCCGGAACTTGATGCACGCCGCCCCCTGTCGGGCCATTTCCTGCACTGCATTCTCTGCGTCTTCCTCGCTGCCCACCGGGATGCGCTCGGATCGGACGGCCGTGAGCAATCGGCTGTGGGGAGGCCCCAGCATCCCGGAAAGCCGCTCGAGAAGGGCGAGGAAGTGCGGGCTCTCCAGAATCTTTCCCGCTGCATAGATGCGCGGCCCGATCAGACTGCCCGCTGCGATTTTTTTCTGCCAGGACTGCACCGCAGCGAAATCGCCACCCAAGTCGCGCACGGCGGTGACTCCGTTGGCAACGAAGATGGGCAACAACGCTTCTCCGCCGATGCTCAGGTGCACGTGCATGTCCCACAGGCCGGGGATGAGGTATTTCCCGCGCGCGTCCACCACCTGCGCCGATTCGGGCACTGCGACGTCCCCGGCGTGACCGATGGCAGCGATTCGGCCGCCTTTGATGACGACGGTCTGTCCCGCCCGCGGCGCGGCCCCGCTGCCGTCAATCACCGTCAGATGTGTGAAGACGAGAATGCCATTTGACGGCGCAGCGGCATGCCGGCTCCCAACACTCGTGCTGAAGACGACCAGCGCGGCAAGCAGCAGAGCCACTCTGCCAGACAGTGCGCGAGCTATAAGTTTGGATCGCATGATGCCTCCCATGAAGACCGCCTAGCCGCTGCCACACGGAGTTACGTCGGATTGGGCGGCAAAGTTTCTTGCCGCCACCAACGGCGTCTCCTGGCACTCGCCTGGTTTACTTCCTTGCGCTGCGCAGCCTTGCGTGTAGCCAGCTTGCGTATAGCAGGTTTGCGACTTGACAGGAAATTTCGGCTAAGTACATTTCCTGCGCAGAGCTGGGCAAGGAGGAACTCCGATGTCGAAAGACCGAAGGGTGTGGTTGTCTGCAGCAATCTTTGCTGCTGCGCTCGCAGTGGCGGTGACGCTGGCGCAGCCGCAGGCTGAGAGCCCGATTCAGTTCCCGGCGGGCTATCGGAACTGGACCCACGTGAAGTCGATGGTCATTCACGACAAGTCGCATCCGCTGTTCGACGCATTTGGCGGCATTCACCACGTTTACGTAAACGAGCGTGGTGTGGAGCCTTTGCGCAAAGGGACCGGAAGTTATCCCGACGGCAGCATCTTCGTCTTTGACCTGCTGGAGGCCAATCCGGAAGGTGGCGCGTATCTCGAAGGCAAACGCAAAGTGCTCGCGGTGATGGTGAAGGATTCCACGAAGTACTCGGCCACCGGCGGCTGGGGTTTCGAAGCCTTCGCTGGCGGCGACCCCACTCAGCGTGCGGTAAAGGACGCCGCCAAAGACTGCTTCCAGTGCCATGCCGCGCAGAAATCGAACGGCTACGTCTTCTCCCGCTGGCGGCCCTAGCAGTTGACGCGGGGGTTGGCAGCTTTCGCCCCCTGTGATAGGTTAGGGCCAACTCATACACTCTATGTAGGTTCAACTCCTCCGGCCATCGGCCGGAGCGGGGATTCGGGCTCGGGAAGCACCTCCGGGCACAGTCCATCCCCCAAAGGACTCCGCCCTCCCGAGCCCGATGCTTCTTTAATCCTGCTTCCGCTTCGCGGCCGGTTCCAAACCGTTCGATTCCCGGGCGTACCTCCGGTAAAATGAACGGAAAGGTATTTGTGAGGAGCGATGAGTCTGGCAGTTCCCACACCGCGAAACTACCGAGCTGCGCTCCGTCGCGTGCGTGAGCTGGCTCCGGAGACCAAGCATTTCGAGTGGGAGGTCACGGCCGGCGGAAGGTTTGATTTTCTGGCCGGGCAGTTCGTCTCCATGACACTCGAACGCGACGGGCAGGAAATCACCCGCGCCTATTCGATCGCGTCTGCGCCGGACGACGGCAGCCGGTTCGACCTGTGCCTGAACCGCGTTCGCGGAGGAATTTTTTCAAACTACCTCTGCGATCTGGCGCCGGGCGCCGAAATCGGCTTCACCGGCCCGCATGGCTTTTTTTTCGTCCAGGAGCCGCTGCCGCCGCAGCTGGTGTTCATCGCCACCGGCACCGGCATCGCACCGATTCGCGGGATGCTCCACGACCTGTTCCTGCGCGGCTTGCCCGCGGACCGTCATGTGTGGTTGATCTTCGGGGTGCGTTACCCGGAAACGATTCTCTACCGCGTGGAATTTGAACGCCTGGCCGAACAGCACGCGAACTTTCATTTCCTGCCCACACTCAGCCGGCCTCCGGCAGATTGGCTAGGCGCCACGGGCTACGTGCAGGAGCAGCTCCGGCGCCAGTTTGCCGGCCGGCGGGATTTCACCGCCTACGTCTGCGGGCTGAAGGACATGGTGGACGATGTCCGCGCCATCCTGAAAAATGAATTCGGGCTCGACCGCAAACAAATCCGCTTTGAAAAATATGACTGAGCTGCGAATCCCGGCTCGAATAGCCACAATCTATCTCTCGCGCGGGACGCAGCTTGCGACCTTCCGGGGTGGCAAATGCTGGTAACGAAATCAGTGCTGTTGTTTGTGCTGGCGGGGCTGTGTGAGATTGGCGGTGGCTATCTGGTCTGGCAGTGGTGGAGAAACGGCGCGCACTGGACTGCCGGGGTATTGGGTGGCCTGGTGCTGTTTCTATACGGAATCGTACCTACCTATCAACCGACGCATTTCGGTCGCATCTATGCCGCTTATGGTGGCGTGTTTGTGGTACTTTCGCTGCTCTGGGGATGGCAGGTGGACCGGACTCGTCCGGATTTTTTTGACCTTTTGGGTGGATCGCTTTGTCTTGCAGGAGTGACCGTAATCATGTACTGGCCACGCTAAGTCGGGCCGATGGCAACCCCGACTGGCAGTAGCGAAGCACCCAATGCACAGCAATCTGCCTTGCGACCTCAGCATTCCGCTCACGAACCTTGTCGAATCGCGGGAATATAGACGCGCACACGAGCTTCTCCCTCACAAAATCATGACATCGCGCACCGTGGGGATCCAAAGCTTCGCCGGTGCTGCGTGCTCGCTTCGACTAGGCTGGCTTGCGGGCGGTGATGGTGATGGCGACGGAGTGGACTTCTCCCCCGGGCTGCAACTGTCCGGGGCGCTCGGCGACGACCTGCACGTCGGCAAAGCCAGCTTCGCGAATAGCCGCCAGGTAATCATTTTCGGTCAGCGCGCCGGAAACGCAAGCGCACCACGTCTCAGCCGTGCCGGACTCGCGGAACGCCTCCACGGCTTCAGGTACGCCACGCAAGACGATGTCAGCTACGGCGAGCCGTCCGCCGGGCCGCAGCACGCGAAAGATTTCGCGATAGACGGCGCGTTTGTCAGGCGTCAGGTTAATGACGCAGTTGCTGATGGCCGCGTCGGCCGAGGCGTCCGCGAGCGGCAGGTGTTCGATGTCCGCCTGCTCGAAGCTGACGTTGCGCACACCCGCTGCGGCCGCAATGCGGCGGGCGCGACTGACCATCTGGCGCGTCAGGTCGAAGCCGTATACGTGGCCAGTGGGACCGACTTGGTTCGCCGCGAGAAACGAGTCCATGCCCGCCCCCGCGCCCAAGTCCGCGACGTTTTCGCCCGGTGCGAGTGCCGCGTAACGCACGGGGTTGCCGCTGCCCTCACCGAGGTAGGCGCCCAGCGGAACCGAAGCGATTTCATCGGGCGAATAGTCAGCCAGTGAAAGCTTGTCCGAACCGCAGCAGGTCGCTTCCGGCTTGGTCAGATTGCGAGTTTGCGCGACGGCACCGTAGATGCTGGTCACTGCACTGTGGATGGCCTCTTTGCTCTGTGGTGTCTGACTCATGGCGTTTTCGATGCTCCCTCGATAGATTGATAGCTGTCTATAGGGTGGGCCATAAAAATCAAAACTCCTTGAGCCACTGGCCCAGGCGGTCAAGCGCTTCCTCGTTACGCCGGCAGTAGAGCCAGCGGCCGATCTTGCGCGTGGCAATCAGCCCGGCCTCGCGCAGCAAATGCAGATGGTGGGTGATGGTCGGCTGCGTGAGTTTAAGTTGCGCTTCGAGGTCGCAGACGCACATGCCCGGGTCGGATGCGCTCACCATCTCGAGCGAGCAGCAGCCCCGGCGCTTCAGCAGCTCGAGAATGCGGCGGCGAGTGGGGTCGGCGACCGCCTTGAGCTGCGCGTCAATCTTTTTGCTGCGTTCCGGGGATTTCGCTGCTTTGCTCATACATAGACAAATATCTATATACCGGCTGTGCTTGTCAAGCAGATTGTTCCGGTAAAACCGCGGGCGGACTTAAGCGCGCCGAGCGGGGTCGGCGGAGCGGTACCAAGCGACGAACCGGCGCAGGCCTTCCTCCAGTGGAGTAGCGGGGCGGTAGCCCAGCAGGCGCCTTGCTAGGCTGATGTCGGCCCAGGTGAGCGGGACGTCGCCGGGCTGCGCGGGCCTGTGTTCGCGGAGCGCCTGCCGGCCGGTGACGCGTTCAAGTAGAGCAACCAGCTCGTTCAGAGTAACTGGATGAGAATTCCCGAGATTGAAGACTTGGAAGGGCGCCTGCACGGCAGATGCCTCAGGCTCGAATTCCAGAGCAGCTAGGATGCCCGCAACGATGTCGTCCACAAAAGTATAGTCGCGGCCGCTTGACCCATCCCCGAAAATTGGCAGCGGCTTGCCAGCTTCGAGCAGAGCGACAAACTTGTGAATCGCCAGGTCGGGCCGCTGGCGCGGGCCGTACACGGTGAAAAACCGCAGGCAGACGACCGGCAGGCGATACAGATGCGCATAGGTGTAAGAGAACAATTCCCCGGCGAGCTTCGTGGCAGCGTATGGAGAGACGGGTTGCAGGTCAGCCTGGTCTTCGCGAAATGGAGCACGCGCCGAAACGCCGTACACCGAACTCGACGAGCCGAAAATCAGTTTTCGCACCCGGAACTGGTGGCAGAATTCCAGGATATGCAGCGTGCCGCCGATATTGATGCGTTCGAACAGCAGCGGCTGCTCGACCGACGGCCGTACACCCGCGCGCGCCGCCAGATGAATCACCGCTTCCGGCTGGGCGCGGGAGAATGCCTCGTGTAGTGCGGTGGCATCGCAGATGTCTGCCGGTGAAAATTCAAACGGCCCGATTTCCCGCAGGTCGTCGAGATTGGCCTGCTTCCATGCTGGCGCGTAGAACTCATCGAGGCGGTCCACGATGGTAAGCTGCGTGCCGCGCCGGAGCAGGGCTTCGCACAAGTGTGAGCCGATGAAGCCGGCTCCGCCGGTGACGAGAATTCGCTGAAAAGCAGGCATTGCCAGCCCGCTAGGCTAACAGGATTCACCGGTGTAGCAAAGCCACGCGCACAGCAAATCCTGGCTTCCGGGTGAGAATCAAGAGACGAACGCGCAGCCCACTCGCGGGCCGTCCGGACCGGCTGGATTGGCATAGGCCTTCCGCAGACTGACCTTCACCGGAGGCAGAATCGGCACGTGCAGGACAGCCTGAAAAAGCGTGGGGGCCCGCTCGGGGTCGTCTATCTGCAGGGCGACGCCGCCATAGCTGAGGTCAATCACACGAGCGGTGCGAGCGCCTTCTTCGCCGAGCACGGCGTAGGCGCGCGTGCCCACCAGGGAGACGCGCTCCCATTTGCGGCGTTCCACCTCTGGCGGCTTGGGCGGCACCGCTGGTTCTGCACGAGGCGTGGCCGCAAGGCGCTCGGCAGGAGCTTCACTGCGAACCGCGGCGGGCCGCTGCAAGGGCACGCCTTTCATCTGATAGAGGCGCTCGTCGGCCACGCGAATAAGCACTTCCTTCGTGTCACCGTCTTCGGGATAGACGGCAACGCCAAAATCCATGGCCGGCAAAATCTCAAGTTTCATGGGAAGCACGGCGGCTTCATAGTTGGCACGGACGCGCTGGGCCAGCTTGTGGGCGTCGTCGGCATCAGTCTGCGGCAACATCAGGGCGAATTCATCGCCCCCGATGCGAAACGCGTAGTCCGACGCGCGGATCGAGCGCCACAGCGTGCGCGCCGCCGCTTCGAGCACTCGGTCGCCCTGGATGTGACCGTGGCGGTCGTTCACTTCCTTGAACAGGTGCAGGTCGAGCATGATTAACGCCAGCGGATGCGCATGCCGCTGCGCTCGGTTCAGTTCGCGCGCAAACTGCTCATCAAACAGTCGCCGGTTGTAAAGCCCAGTGAGCGCGTCGGTGGCGGCGTTGATGCGCAGCCGTTTCAGCTCGGCATACTCCATCAGAATGGGCATGCGCAGCAAATCGGCCGAAGCCATTACCGAAATCAATGCCGTCTTCAGCGAAACCGGCTTGCCCTGGCTTTCGGAAAGCTCCTTGCGGCGCTCGAGAACCTGATCCCAGTAACTGAGCGCCAGCTCTTCGGTCAGGTCCACGTGGGCGACAGATTTGAAAAACCGCTGCAGAAATTGCCCGCGCGCCGGGCGGTCCAGACCTACCAGCGTGTCCACCAGCAAATCGAGGAAAGAGTCTTCGGCGTTCATCAGGGCTGGGCGACGGGGCGCCGGCGGAACGCCCCGCGGTCAATGCACATCCGTTCGCACAAAAGGTTTCTCAACACCAGAAGCAGAGCAAACAGCATACCACCGGGCATGAATTCGGTAGTTCACTCGGGCTCGGAAACGGGGGGATTTGAAACGAGTGGCGCCAGATTTCTGCTCTCCAAAGGAACCGGACAGGGAAAAATGGGTAACCCTGTTCACTCCCGCGGCCTAGCTCGCCCCCACGGAGGAAAACTTTTTCCCTGACGGCAAGCGTCATTCGAGGGGCTTCAGGAATTCTACTCCTAGGAGATTGATCTCCCCCGTAACTTCGAAGCGACGCACGCGGGCTTGGATGGGAGGAGTAGGCGGTGGCATCAAACCACTGGCCGGCGGTGCCGGCGCCGGCACTGTAAGAGAGATCATCTCATCGGCACGGACCAGCCGTCTGGTAGCCAAAAAGGCACCGACAGCGCTGATGTTGAGCGTCTTGGTGAGATCGAGAAACTCTTCTCCCCTGGCATCCACGCCGCGGACAAACATCGGCACTTGCAGCCGTATCCGTGGCGAACGACGACGCTCTGCGGGGCGCGAGCTCATCGGTTCACCTTGCAGTTTCGGCTGAGATGCAGCCATAGTTTTTGGTACCGCAGTTCTAGTCCCTGCGCTTTCCTGCAATTGAAATGCAAGGGTCCTGGCTTGCTACTACCATGGGTATCAAACTCATGCAAAAAGACTTAATTTGCAGCGCAGCCTGTGGAAAAGTAGTTCTCTGGGGAAGGTAGATCCCCATGCGCCACTTCTTTTCTCTTATTGTGCAAAATAGAACGCATTTCCCATTGACACTGATTTTTCCATTTGCGAGTATTCCACACCGCTCCCCAGTAGTAAGCATGACAGACAAGAAGCGGCAAGGCTTCCTTCTCTGGAAAGAACTCGTTTCGAATCGTGGGGGTCGTGTCTCGGGAGGGATGCTTGGAAAAATTGGTCACCTTGGAACAGCAAGGCGCGGGAGCGCTGGCACTATCGCTGGTTTCTTCCCTGCTGGATGGTCTGGACCGCCCGCTGCTGGTGGCTGAACGGGCCGGCCGGGTTCTGTTTGCCAATCTGCGCGCACAGCAGTGCCTGGAAGAGCACGGATTGAGAGCGGGAGCGCGGGAACCCCTGAACCTGTTCGTGAACCTGCTCGGTCTGGACGCCCGCAGCGTCTTCAGCCAGCTCGAGGGGGGCGAGCAGGAAGTGTACCTTCCGATGGAATGCGAAGGCGGGCAGGCGCGAGCGCGTATCCGGTGGCTGCCAGAGCCGGACTGGCTGGTCGTTTACATCGAAACGCAGGCTCCCTTCGACTTGCCCGAAGGATCCGGCTTGCAGCAAACCATGCAGGAGTTGCTGCAGGAACGCGAGATTACCTATCGCAATCTGCTGGCAGCTTATCTCCGCCTGCAGGAAGTCAACCGGCAGAAAACAGTGTTCCTAGCTTCCGCCGCCCACGAATTGAAGACGCCGCTGGCAGTGATGAAAGGCTACTACGACCTGCTGCTTTCCGGCTCGCTCGGCAAGCTGAACGAAAAACAGCGCGAGATTCTGCAGGAATCGAAGGACAGCTGTGAGCGCCTGGTGCGGCTGGTCTCGATGTTCCTGAACTATTCCGCACTCGAGAGCGGCAAGCTGGTGCTCCACATCCGGCAGAATGATTTGCGCGACTGCATTGAAGAGATCTCCTCGCGCTGGCGCGACGCCGCGCTGCGCCAGCAGGTGCGGCTGGAAACCCACTGCCCGGCAGATATTCCGACGTTCAAATTCGACTACCAGAAAGTGCAGCAAGCCATCGTCAACCTGCTGGACAACGCCTTGAAACACACGCCGGCGGGCGGTTCAGTGCGAATTGCCGCCGAACCCCATTTCTGGGAGCGGCGAACCGCGCACCTCGCTCCTTCCATCGAGCGGCGGCGTGTGCGGGCCGAACGGGCCAATAGCGTCAAAGTGTCGGTCAGTGACGACGGCCCAGGCATCGCCGCCGAATACCATCAGGAAATATTTGAAGATTTCGTGCGCGTGGATCGCTCCACATCGGGCATGGGGTTGGGGCTGGCCATTGCCAAGCGCCTGATTCAAGCGCACCGGGGAAAAATCTGGGTGGACAGCGAAGTCGGTCGCGGCGCCACCTTCACGTTTCTGCTGCCGACCGACCTGGAATAAGCGACGAACAAGTTTTGGGAAGTGAGGAAAAACATGGCTGAACAAGAAAGAATTTTGGTCGTGGATGACGAACCCAGCATTCGAAAATATCTGCAGACGCTGCTGGAAGTGGATGGCTATGCGGTGGAAACCGTCGGCGGCGGCAAGGAAGCGCTGGAGCGCATTGTTGCCGGCGAACGTCCCGACTTCATCATTCTCGACGTGCTGATGCCGGAAATGGATGGCCTGCAGACTCTGCGCGAGCTAATGCAGTTGGACCCCACGCTGAATGTGGTGATGTTGTCCTGCTCGAACGAGGTGGGCACAGTGGTGGAAGCCATCCGGCTGGGTGCGCACGACTACCTGACCAAGCCATTTGAAAAGTCCGAACTCGACGCTGCCATGCTGAAGTGCCGGCAGAAGCGGCAGTTGCGCGCGGAAAACCAGGCCCTGCGCGAGTACTGCGAGCAGTTAACCGAAGACCTGAGCTTCCTGGCGGCCAGCCCGCAAATGGTGAAAATCCGCCAGCAGATTCTGCAGATTGCGCCGGTGGACGTGCCGGTGTTCATCGCCGGGGAAAGCGGAGTAGGCAAAGAGGTGGTCGCGCGGATGATTCATCTTCGCTCGACGCGTTCGAACCAGCAATTCGTCAAAGTCAACTGCGCCGCTTTGCCAGGCGAACTGCTGGAATCGGAGCTATTTGGCTACGAGCAGGGCGCCTTTACCGGGGCGGTGAGGGCCAAACCCGGCAAGTTCGAACTGGCCAACAAAGGCACGATCTTTCTGGATGAAATTGCCGAAATGCCGCCGCACCTGCAAGCCAAGCTGCTGCACGTGCTGCAGGACCACCAATTTTCGCGGTTGGGCGGACGGCAGCTCGTTCAGTCCGACGTCCGGGTGCTGGCGGCCACCAACGTGAACGTCCGCCAAGCCATCCAGAGCGGCCGCTTCCGTGAGGACCTATACTATCGCCTGAACGTGTTCACCATCAACGTGCCGCCGCTGCGCGAACGTACGCGAGAGATTCCTATGTTGTTCCGACACTTCCTGGAGAAGTACACGGACAAATACAACAAGCAGGCTCGACAACCTTCGGACCACCTGATGGAAGCGGCCATGCGCTACCCGTGGCCCGGAAATCTTCGCGAACTCGAGAATTTCGTCAAGCGGTACGTCATCCTGGAAGACGACGAATCGAGCTTCCGCGAACTGCTGGAAATGGCCGCTGCCCGCCAGAGGATTTCTCCGCGGGAAGACGCTGCCGCGCCACGCGAGCAGGGCTTGAAAGCCCTGGTGCGCAGCTTGAAGGACGAAGCGGAGATGGAAGCAATCGCCGATGCGCTCGAAAAGACCAACTGGAGCCGCAAAGAAGCGGCGCGCCTGCTTGGCATCAGCTATAAGGCGCTGCTCTACAAGATGCGCCAGTTCAAGCTGGACGGGGGTCGGGGGGCCCGTCCCAGTTCGATGGCCCCGGCCTACCGAAATGGATAGGCAGAGTTTGGGCTGCAATCACTTGCATATTCACCGCACAGCTCTGCTTTGTCGAGAGGCTCAGTAGGTACCTTGGAGGATGCGCGGGGCCGACCAATCTCGACTCCAGGTATTGGAATGACCCGACCAAGAGCCGGAGAATGTGTCAAAAGGGAACTTCGACGACTTTACTTCTTGTATACAAACGGTTTACGAAGGCCCAGGAAGTTGTAGATTAGCTGCAACCGTTCGCACGGCGCAATTCACAGGTGGGATTTGCAAATCCTGTGCTGTCATTGCCTTTGGAACGGTGATTGCTTTGTGTAACCAGAACGTGGGCGAGGGGTAGGTCTATCTCAAAAGGGAGGGGGCAACCCTTTATGACGGAGCGCCGTATGGCTCGACGTTATGAACTGTCTCTTCCCGTAGTGATTCGAACAGGGGCTGAACCAGCCACCGAACCGAGAAGCGGTCGCACCCGCGACATTTCCACGCGCGGCGTTTATTTCACCCTGGACAACGAAATGGAACCTGGCATGGAGCTGGACTTCATGCTCACCCTTCCCGCCGAGATCACCCGCGGCACGGAAGTCTTCATTCGTGCGCATGGCCGCGTGGTTCGGGTGGAACGCCGCCAGAACGGCGGACAGCCCGTCGGGATCGCCGCGGTAATTGAAAAATACGACATCATCCGCGCCGAAACCGGAAGCATTTAGCCACCCATCTCGCGCGTTTCCCTTGGGTTTTTCCCTAGGTCAATTCCCAAACAGGTCCTTCATCGGCGCTCACGGGTCCCGGAGAATTCGCGATCAATCAGGCGCTTGATTTCTTCCATTGTGTAACCGGAGTGTTCCAGTTCTTCTGCGCGCCGCGCGATTTTCAGGCACACTTCACAGCCCTCCGCGTGCCGGTCGCGAAAACAATCCAAGGCATTCTGGTGCCCCAGGCTCAAATAACACCCGCAGTAGCAGGCCAGCCGTTCCAGAAGGGCGGCCTGTTCACGTGCAATGCGGTATCCTTCTTGCCACGGCGCGGAAACTGTTGCTGGATCCAAGGTGAACGGCCTGTGCTCGCGTGGGATGGCCGGCAGGGCGTTCCGGGTGAAAATAAGATGAAGGGGACTCGAGGCTGGCGAGACCCAGTGCCAGGCTGCAAGCAGGCTTACCAGCACGATGAGCACCAGCAGGCTATCGCGCAGCCAGCGGCGCTGCGCAGGCGCTTGTGGTGCAGGTGAACCAGTCATCTGTTTTAGTCTATCATCGGCCGCGGGGATTCAACGACGATGCGTCACGGCGGTTGCTCTCCCCGGCGATACAGGCCGTGCGCGCGGATGTGCGCTTCCACCGGCGATGGCACCAGTCCTTGCACGTCTTCGTTCCGTCTGATGCGCTCGCGCACTCGGGTTGCGGAAATGTGCTCCAGCTCCTCTGGAATCTTGAGCCGGTGAATGGCCGCGGCAAATTTCGCTGCCACAGCATCGGCAGGAACCTGAAACGCACCGCCGCGGTCGGCCACTCCGAATTCAAAGCGCGCAAACATTTCTTCGAGCGCACGCTCCGGCTCCTCGTAAGGCCAGTGCAGCAGGATGCGTTCGGCGGCGTCGCGGCCGGTCAGAAAGAAGTATTTCGTTTGCGGCGGATAATGATAAGAAATCTCGTGGTGGATTTCGAGCAAGAGGCCACGCTGGCTAATTACGGCGGAAAACCTCGGCTCAGACTCCACAGCCAGGCGCAGCAGGTCAGCACGCTGGCCGAGCGAAGCTTCCAGCTCCTGTTTGTGCGGAGGCGTCTCCGGCAGCACGAACAACACCTCATGCAATCGGAGCTGCGCGAGACCCGCGTGTCCGATAGCCAGGTGGCCCTGGGTGGGGGGATTGAATGTCCCGCTCAGCACACCCAGCCGCGGACGCGCCGGTGCGGTGACCGAAATTCCCTGCGGCGCCCGGCGAATCCAGCGTATCGTTCCTTTTTCAGCCTTCTGCGCCATCCGCCCCGATGAAATCTGCCATGTCAGCGGCCGGGCGATTCTAGAAATCTGCTGGCAGGAAAGCAATATGCCTTAGCCCCGAAGAATTCTGATTGCGCGCGGCCCGTTACCGGCTTACCATTTGCGTAGCGTTCAGGCCAAGAATCCAAGGAGGTCCGCATGAAAGTTTCGGACCTGATCGAATCCCGCAAAGAAGTTTACTCGATAAACGACGAAACCACCGTGCACGATGCGGCACGCTATCTGCGAGACCGCGGAGTACGTGCCGTGGGCGTGCGCGATAAGAAAGGCAACCTGGTCGGCGTCATCTCGCAGAGCGACATCTCCGACAAAGTCGCCGCCGAGAACAAGTGCCCCGCCTGGATGCGCGTCTCGGAAATCATGAGCACGAATCTGATTGTCGTGCCGCCGGATGCTTCACTGGACGAATGCCTGCGACTGATGGAGAAACACGGTATCTACCACCTGCTGGTGGTGGACAAGAAAGCTGGCTACCGCGGGATGATCTCCGTGCAAGACCTGTTGCGGGTGATTGCCTCAGACCACAAGGCCCGCGCAGACATGCTCGAAGCGCTTATCTATCCGCAGCGTTGAGCTGGAAGATTCTGTCCGAATCAAACTTCTTCCAGGCTGGGTCTTCTTCGCGGGACTTCAGGCGAATTCTTGCAGCAGGCGCCGCAGCAACCGATTCAACCGGCCGCGCTCTTCATAACCCATCAGCACGAATTCCACGCCCATGCCTTTCCCCGGGCGTGAATCGCGCACCACGGCGCGGGCACGCACGTCGCCATCCGGTACTTCAAACAGAAGCCGTACCACGGTGCCCACCGGTGGCGGGTCTTTCACGCTGATGAACAGACCGCCCATCCCTAGGCTGCGCACGCGCGACGCGAAACGCCTGCCACCGCCCTGCCAGGCCACAAACATTCCCCGGGGTAGCTCCACGCGGGGATAGCGACGCGATTTGCGATCGGCAGACATGCCCTGCAGCAGAATAGCGTCAGGGGAGATTCCGGGGTAGCGGGCTTGTCGTAAGCCACAATCATTCGGAGAGCACAGCCGGCCCGCTTCACGCCGGGGGGAAGGTGGCGGCCGATACGGCCGCTGGCCCGCCGGCACGGACGCGACTGAGCAGCCAACCGCCCACCACAAACAGCAGCAGCACAGACAGTATCGCAACGCGCTGATTTCCATCGGTTGCTGCAGAAATCTCTCCGAACAGCAGCGGCCCCAGCACGGCAGCCGATTTTCCGCACAGGTGGTAGAAGCCGAAGAAGTCGCCTTCGCGCCCGGCAGGTATCAAACCGGCCATAAAGGCGCGGGAGGAAGCCTGGATCGCACCCAGGCCGCTGCCGGCAAATACAGCGATAACGAAAAATTGCGCCTTCGATTCGACAAAGTATGCTGCTGTGACCACCGCGATCCACTGCAGCAGCATCAGCGTGACCACCCGCTTTGCTCCGAACCGGTCGGTCGGCCGCGCCCACAGATACGCCCCCAAAAGCGCTGAGACCTGCACGATGGCAAACAGCAAAATCAGCTCCCGGGTCTCAAATTTCAGCGTAGTATTGGCAAAGGCCGCCGCAGAGACGATGACGGTGTTCACTCCGTCTTCATAGAAGAAGTAGGCCAGCAGAAACCGCCGCGTTTCGCGCAGGCCGAGAATCTCGCGGAATGTCCGCCAGGATTCGCGCACCCCGGCGTGCGCTGCCCGCCCCACGCCAAGCTGCGCCGGACGGTCCCCGGGCAGCCAGAGAAACGCCGGCAGTGAGAACACCAGGAAGGCCGCGGCGATGCTCAGCCAGGCAAGGTCGAACCGTCCGCGCTGTGCCAGCGGCAATGACATCACCAGCGCGATCAGCGACCCCGAATACCCGACGGCAAATCCCCAGCCTGATACACGGCCCTGATATTCCCGCGGCACAATTTCGGGCAAGTAGGAGTTGTAGAAAACCTGTGCGCCCTCGAAACCAACGTAGGAAACCACTGTAACGGCCAGGCCCCACAGCGCCATGCCCGGCTCGACGGTGGCGTACAGGGCCACCCCAGTCACCGACATCAATGTGTAGAACAGCAGCAACCGCTTCCGCACACCGGCGTAGTCTGCGATAGCGCCCATCATCGGCGAAGTGAACGCTACGATCAGCATCGCCGATGAGATCGCCCGCCCCCACCACTGGTCGCCCAGGCCCTGCTCATTGCCCACGATGACAGACCGGTAGTACACCGTCCAAAGCACGGCAGGCAGGACGGCATAGAAGGAATTCGCAAAGTCGTAGAGGCACCAACTCGCGATGATCTTTCGGTTCATCACATCCAGGACGCGCGGCAGTATACGTCCGCGGGGTGCGCGGGCAAAGCGGAAAGCCTAATGGTCTTAATATCTCCCTGCCGCCCGTGGGCAAGGCAGCAAACGGCTCGAAGTAATGAATCCGCTCTTCGTAACGGTTTTTCACCGCGAACACCCCGGCCGTGTGCGCTGCGAGGAAACAAAGTTCCCGCGGTATGAAAAGTTTTTCCTTTTCCACAGCCGCCAGGCCGTGTGCACGGTGCTATCCGTCGGCCGCACTGGAACCCGTGGTACCGGCTCCCTACCTGACTGAAAAAAAAAGAATTGCACTTGGTTTGTGACTACAGTGGCTATTCTTCCACAAGGTCTGGATTGGCCTCGTCTTTGGCGCGTCGAGTGCTTGAGAGTGTACGCATCTCGTGCGCAATTTCGGCCAGGGACGCTACTTATGTCAAGCGCCGCCCAACCGAGCCCATCGCTCACCATCCCGGTCCACGACACGCCGCCGGAACAGGTGATTTTCGGCCGTTCTGATGCCATGCGCATCGTGCGGCAAAAGGTCGAAAAGGTAGCCACGGCCAACGTGCCGGTTCTGATCCGGGGCGAGAGCGGAACGGGAAAAGAGATGGTGGCCAAGCTGCTTCACCGGTATTCCCCGTGGGCGGCCGGGCCATTCGTCAAGGTGAACTGTCCCGCTATCCCCGGCACGCTGCTGGAAAGCGAACTGTTCGGATACGAAAAGGGAGCCTTCACCGGCGCTTACGGCACAAAGCCTGGCCGCGTGGAAATGGCTCATCGCGGCACGCTGTTTCTAGACGAAGTGGGCGAGCTGGAGCCTGCGCTGCAGGCCAAGCTGCTGCAACTGTTGCAGGACGGCCAGTTCTGCCGCATCGGCGCACAGGAAGACAAGAAGGTGGAAGTTCGAATCGTTTGCGCCACGAATCGCCAGCTCGAAGACGAAATTGAAGCCGGCACTTTCCGGCAAGATTTGTTTTACCGCATCAATGTGGTCAACATCGAAATGCCTCCTTTGCGCGAGCGCGCGATGGATATCCCCGGGTTGGTCGAATACTTCCTGCATATTTACGGCGAGAAATACAAACGGCCCGCCAGGCCCCTGTCGGCGCAACTCATGCGGCAGCTCCAGAAGTATCCCTGGCCGGGCAACATCCGCGAACTCGAGAATCTGATGAAGCGGTACGTGATTCTGGGTTCTGAAGAAGCCATCACCGGCGAGCTGCTGGCGCGCGAGCAGGAGCCTCCCTATCTGAATCCGCACATTCCGGCCGATGGCTCGATTTCGCTGAAAAAACTGACGAGGCAGGCGGTGCTCGACTTGGAGCGGAAAATTATTTTACGGGTGCTGGAAGCAAACAGTTGGAACCGCAAGCGTGCCGCGCGCGTGCTGAATATCAGCTACCGCGCGTTGCTCTACAAGATTCGCCAGGCCGGCCTGCCCGCGAAGCGCTCGCGTCCACAGCCACAGTCCGCTGAGCTTCCGGCCGAACAGTCAGCCGATTGACACCTCAGTCTCCGCTGCCGCTGCAACTCCCCACCGCGGGGCGCTTCAAGGTGCCAGGTGCGCCCTTGCCAAAAGACCTCCCCAAAAATCCAGTCGTGGAAAAAATCGCATTTGGGCCGCTGTCGCGGCTAAGCGGCTGTGCGGAAGCGACTGAGGGGTACGGCCGGAAGCTCTCCCTTCCTCAATTCCTGCGAAAGCAGTTCGCAGAACGGAACGAATGAGCCGCCTTGCAGCAATTCGCTCAGCCGTGCTTCCATGCGGCTGAGATTGCGGTAGTGTCGCAGGCGCGACCTCCAGCGGCCGGCCAGGCGCGGCTGGGCGGGATCCACTTCCCAGGGGTGAAGATAGATGAGCGCAGGACGCTGCTCGCCGTTCCGGACGCGGCTGACTGCCCAGCGCGTAAACCACATCGGCAGCAGCCGAAGATAACCGCCACCAGCGACGGGCACATTGCGGCCAGCGACACGTGCGGTCATCGGAGGAATCTCGAACAACCCGCGGGCGCCTCCCAGATCCCACCGAAACGGAAACCGTGGCGCGCCGGGTATCCCATACAGATCGTGTAGCACGGGAAAGACACTGGAATCGTACAAGAAACCTTCTTCGGCTAGAATCTCGACGGCCCAGAGGGTCTTGCGGACGACAGAGAACGTAGGCGCCCGATAGCCGGTGACATTCACCCCACCAGCATCTTCGATCACGCGCCTGGCACGCCGCGTATCGGCGCGAAACTCCTCGGGCGTGAGCCGCCAGAGCGCCGCGTGCCGGTAGCTATGGCAGGCGATTTCGTGGCCGGCAGCAACGATTTCGCGAACCAAACCGGGCTCACGCTCTGCCACCCAGCCGAGAATGAAAAACGTGCCCCGGGCATGCTGCCGTGCAAATAGCTCGAGCAGCCGGCGAGTATTCGCGACGACGCGGCCAGGATAACTTGGCCAGTCTTCGTAGCGAATACGGTCGGCAAAAGCCTCCACGTGGAAGTAATCCTCCACATCCACGCTGAGACCGTTGCGCAGTACGGCGCCGGCGCCGGATGTGGCGCTACCCGCTGTCGGGCGACCGTCGGCTTCAGGCTCCGGCTTTGAGGGGGTGATGTACTTCATCGGCAATAGGCAACGGGAGGGTTAATCGGAGCTGCCCCCGAGTTGCGCCAGAGCTTCGCGGGCCTCGGCGGCGCTGGGATGCTCAGGAGCAAGCGCCAGCGCGCGCTCCAAGTGCCGCTTCGCCCGGTCTGGACTGCTGGATTTCTGGTACGCGAGCCCGATGTGCAGATGGTAGGTGGGATTCTCCGGCGCTTTTTCCAGCGCTTCCTTCAGAAGGTCAATCGCCAGCCCATAGGCGCCCTTGCGATAATAAGCTAGGGCCAGCGTGTCGGCGACGTTTGGCAACTCCGGCAGCTTGCGCCGGGCCACCTGGGCAAGTGAAAGTGCCACGTCCACATTGCCGCCGTGCCTGAGCATCAGGTAGGCCAGGTTGTTGGCAGCCACTGGATAATCCGGCTCCACCTGTAGCGCCTTTTCGTAAAGTTCCTGCGCGCGCTTCCAGTTGCCGCGCACTTCATCTTCCAGGGAAGCCAGCAGGATGTAACTGCGAACATCGCGCGGGTTTTCCTGGATGGCGCGCTCGTAGGTGACGACAGCTTCGTCCACCGAACCCTGCGCGACGAGCAGCGAGCCCAGAGTGATGAAGGCCTCGACGTTGTTCTTGTCAAGTGTGACGGCGCGTTCCAGCTCTTCCCGTGCCCGCTCGTTTTGACCATTAGCGGAAAGCAGGCGGCCGTAAAGCAGTCGGTGCTGGCTGCTGTCCGGCGCCAGCGCAATCTGCCGTGCGACGCGCTGGAGCGCGCGGTCCAGCCGCTTCTGCTGGGCGAAGACAGCCACCAGGCCGCGCAAGGCTTCCGGATATGCGGGGTCCTTCTCCAAGGCCGTCTCATAGAGTCTTTCCGCCTCGGCGAAGCGGCGCTCAATTAGCCGCATCCCGCCCATGCGCGTATAGACGACCGGCGAATCGGGTGCCAGACGCTGCGCGGCCCTGAAATCCGCTTCTGCCAGCGGGAATTCGCGACGAGCCAGCCGGGCCAAGCCCCGCAGGATATATCCAGCGGGCGAGTACGGCTCCGCGGCGATCAAGCGGTCGCCGCTGGAAAACACCAAATCCATGTCTCCCTTGCGCATGCCGACGGAAGCCAGCGCTTGAAGAGCGCCGCTCATCTGCGGATTGATGCGCGCCGCTTCGCGCCATTCGCTTTCTGCGCGTGCCAGGTTGCCCATCTGGCTGAAAGCCACGCCCAGGTGGTAGCGCGCCACCGAGTTGTTGGCATCCGATTTAATCGCAGCGTTCAGCACTTGGACGGCGTCATCGTAGCGGGCCTGGCGGATGAGGATCTGGCCCCGGTAGATCAGAGCCTCGGGATCACGCGAATTATCCTTTAGAATCTCGTCGTTCAATTCTGTGGCTTCGTCCAGCCGGTTCCGGAGGATTAATAGCTGGATGAGATTTTTCTTAACAACCAGATCCTTTGGGCGGTCCTCGTACAGGGCTAGGAATTCATTGAGCGCGCGCTCGATATCCCCCACCGCAAACAGAAAATCGCCCAGCAGACGATAGCCTTCTGGATTGTTGGCGAAGCGGCTTTTGGTTTCCCGGAGAAGCTGCTCGGCCTTCTCGCGCTGGTTCTGCCCCAGATAAAGGCGGGCCAGAGCGGCAACGGGGAGATGGTTCTCCGGCTCGAGCTCCGCCGCGTGGCGAAACTGTTCCTCTGCACCGTCCCAGTTCTGAAGCTGCTGATAGAAGTTGCCGAGCGCCAGCCGTGCGGGAACCGACTTGGGGTCGAGCTCGATGGCGCGCTTAAAGCTGGCCTCGGCGGCAGCCGCTTGCTTCGCGCTGGCCTGCAGGAATGCCAGGTTCAGATAGGTGCGAGCACGGTCGGGGTCCAGTTGAATGGCCTTCTGCATCTGCTCGAGCGAAGCGGGAAGGTTTTGCAGAGCGGCATAGGAGTTGGCTAGCAAGATGTGCGCATCCACGTTGTCCGGGTCGCGCTCCAAAACCAGCTCGGCGCGTTCCTGAGCCTGATGGAACTCACGTCCGGCCAGCAACAGGTTGCCAAGCTCGATTTGCGCTTTCAGGTTCTCCGGCGCGAGATCCACCGTCCGCAGCAGCTCTTGGTAAGCAGCCGTCCATGCGCCCAAGCGCATATAGCACTGCGCCAGCCTGTAGTGAGCGTCTACGAACGCCGGATCCACCTGGATCGCATTCAGGTACTGAATCGCAGCTTCCCGGAACTTACCGTCGTCGAAGTACCGTGTGCCGCTCTCGAAGTACTTCTGCTTGCGCACCTCGGGGTCGCGGGAACAACCGCTCAGCAAACCCACGGTTAGAATCACGACTACACTGAGAACCAACCACCGCGAAATTCTCATCTTCCCCGTCCTCGCTTAAACCTGCGTCTTGCAAAGCTCAAATAGATTTCGCCGCTGCGAACCGCTGCAATTGTCCGGCCAGCCTGTCAGCTTTCGGAATGAAACGAGTTCGTCCTCTATCTCACTCTAGCAGAAGTCGCTTACAGAATTGCCGCCCGGCAAATCGAAGAGGCCTAAGAGTTATCCGGGAGAACTCGGGGTGGAAGCTCCTTACCCAGCAGCGGAAAAACTTTTCCCACTTTTGCCGGCCTGGCGGCACACCAAATAAAGGAGCCCGGCTGCGCTGCGGCCGAGCTTGGTACCAGCGAAAAGCTGTTTCAGGAGGCCTTTCGACGCCTGCGAATCTGGCGGCCAATCGCCAGCAGACCGGTGCCCACCAAGGCCATCGTGCCGGGTTCTGGAATCAACACGCCGGGCACCTGCTTAGCGTCGGTGCCGAACAGGAAGATCACGCCCACAACTGTCGCGCCGGGAGAAAGTCCGGGCAGATTCAGATTAAACGTCGCCGTACCTTGCAGCCACGGATCAGGTGATCCCGGGCGCTTGCCCGTGATCGAGGCATTCGCGGCATCGTAAACACCGCCGCCGCCCGGCCCACCAATCAGCAGATGCGAAGGCGGTGAAAAGGCATTTGCCGTGCTCGGACAGATCGTGCAGAGTGCAATGCCGCCGCCAGCCGCTTCCAGGTTCCACCCGGTGGATCCTGATCCCAGCGGCGTAACCGAGCCAGTCTTGCCGATGTTGATCAGACTGCCAGAACTGCTGGTAATAGTGCCAGAAGTCGTGCCGTCGCTGAACTGGATGATGATTCCACTGACCGTCTGGCCGCGGCTGATGGGATTCGACAACGTGTTAGTAATGGTGACGGTGACACTGCCACCCGGGCCTATGGTGACCGTCGCGGTGGCGCTGACCGGCTTGCCACCCGCCGTCGCACCAGAGCCCGTTTCCCATTCACTGACGGTGTCAGCCTGCGCCGCCACTCCCAAGGACAATCCGGCAATCACGACTGCCGCAATCCGAAGCCACTGTCTCGACATGTACTTCCTCCCGTCCTTCTTTCAGGTCAAACATACATAGGCACGACTCCGCCAGTCTCATGCCGAGCATTTTTGTGCCCAAAGCTAAACGTCAGTGCGAAAAGTATTCAGAGTGGCCGTAAGCCCCGCGCAATCAAAACGTTCACAGTGAACGGGCAGACTCATGAACAGCGACCGCGGTACAATATTTCGTGGAGCAGCATGTGAAACTCGTTGCGCATTTGACCTGCACGCCGAAAACTAGTCCAGGCAGAATGTAGCTCCTCTGGGGTAAAACAACCAGCTCCGTCGCTGTGGGGCTGGCAGCAGGAGGAGCCGCGATGAAGCGAAGCCGATTCAGCGAGGAGCAGATCATCGCGGCGTTGAAGCAGGCCGAGGCC